>Ga0247779_1000018_pt1 | contig 197313 bp, 166 predicted proteins | sample UWRJL221509R5_FD_179925 | JGI IMG/M metagenome (GOLD analysis project Ga0247779, IMG submission 179925) | Plant litter microbial communities from Arlington Agricultural Research Station in Wisconsin, United States - UWRJ-L221-509R-5 | ecosystem: Environmental > Terrestrial > Plant litter >...
CAGCTAAAGGTGGTTTGGTCGCTGCTCCTGAAAGCCGCGCCGATGGGCCCGCCATCATCGTTTGCCGAGCATTGAACACTTAAAATCAAAGAACTAATTTGAATCTAATATTCATTCAGGACACTCAGTAGCCAGGATTTTGAATGAGATTTTGATTCCGCTGCAGCTCGGCGAACGGAATGGGATACAGCGCGGTATGTCCGTCGGCAGGCCAATACTGAGGCTTCTCCCGTGCCAGCACGCTGTTGATCGAATCGTTCCGTTTCAGATCGAACCACCGGTGGCCCCATTCACAGAACAGCTCCGTCTGCCGCTCGTGCAGGATACCCGTAAGGGCGTCGTTGAACGAGTTGAAGGTAGCAGCGCCCAGGCCCGCGCGGGTGCGGATCATATTCACATCGGACATCGCTCCACCCAGGTCTCCCAGGTAGGCCCGTGCTTCCGCGCGGATCAGATAGATCTCCGCCAGCCGGAACACCATCAGGTCTTCCGGGGTGCTATTGACGTTGGCTATTCCATTGTTCTTGTATTTATACGGGTAGTAATAGGTAGACCCGTTTACGATACTCATGTTCACCCAATTGCCCGCCCGCTGATCGCCCGGTTCGAAGGCCGCCCGCTGTACAGCCGTTAGCGAATAATTGGGCTGAAAGAACGAAAAGTAGGGTAGTAACGGAGAGCCGCCAGGCGCCGCCCCGGGAGAAAAAGTGTTGGAGGCGCCGATCTGCCAGATGGCTTCCGGGCTTTTGTCCAGGAAGACATTGTTGAGTGCAGGCAGTGAATACAGGCCGCTGGAGATAATGCTGTCGGCCATGGTTTCGGCCTGGCTCCATTGTTTCTGGTACAGATAAACACGGGCAAGGAGCGCGAAGGCTGCATACCGGTTGATCCGCTGATGGCCTGCAGAAGGATAGACTGCGCTTAGTTTCGCCCCGGCATCCAGCAGGTCTTTCCCGATCTGGTTATAGACGGAGTCCACCGAGGCCCGTCCATAGGTCTCTGTCGTGGCATAGCTCGTAGACGTCACTACCGGAACGGGGCCAAAGAAATTCACCAGCAGAAAATAATAGAGCGATCGCACGACCTCACATTCCCCGATGAGCTGATTTCGCGCGGGGATGCTGATCACGCTGTCTACGCTCAGTGCCGCTATCGCGGCATTGGCCTGGTAGATAGCATTGTTACCATAATAGGTGAAAAAACTGGCGGCTGTTCCGGTGGTAACCGAATTTCCCGCGGACATGGAGTCCCTATAAAATTGGAGTTGGACAGTACTTGCAGCATTATAGTCCAGCTCATCTCCGGACAGGCCGGAATACTGTTCGGGCCATTGGCTGACCAACGGACTAGCCGTATAGAGGCCCAGCACACCGGCGGTCGCACTCGCGCTATCTGTGAAGACCTGCGAGGTAACGACCTGTCCACCTGCATTACTTGGTACCTGGATCAGCTTGTTACAGCTGGCCAGTATAAGGACAAAACCAGACACAACGACAAAACCAGGCATTACCACCATCCCCCTGGTAAAAAAATGAATTATTTTCTTCATAACAGACAGTTTAAAAATTGAAGCTAACGCCACCATTAAGTACACGCTGGGGCGGAATATTAAAAATGCTTTGGGATGTAGGGTCGCCTACCTGATAAGACGAGATCGTCAGCAGGTTCTGGACATGGAGAAAGACATTGCCGCCCTGCATGCGAAGGCGTTTGACCAGGGAGTTCGGCAGTCGGTAGTTCATGCTGAGATTTGATATTTGGAGATAGGATGCATCGGTCAGCGTACCCGTCGAATTAGCAAAGAGTCCATCGGAACTCAATGTCGAGAAAAGGCGCAGGGATGCCTTGTCGCCCGGCTTCTTCCATTCTTTCCCAACAATGGCTGCCGGTTCGTTGAGGGAGGCAGCACCAGGAGCCTGGTACCCCCCATAAACAGAATTGAGATAGGAACGTCCCCGCTGTTTGACATAATTAGCAAAGAAGTTAACCGTCAGTCCTTTCCAGGAGAAACCGTCTCCGAGCCCGATATTGATACTCGGTGTGGGGTCGTACAGCTGACTGGCGTCCCCGGGCGTAGGCAGGTACGCAGAAGCTGCATTAGGGGTAAACGTTTTTGTCTTTCCGTCCGCCTTATAGTATTGGAATATGCCGGTGGCGGGATCCACACCCGCAAATTTCAACAGCGGCACCGTTGACCCAGATCTTCCTTTTATGAGGATACCCGTATAAGGTGAATTGGCAGCCACCTTCGTTATTTTGTTGTAATTGCGGGAAATAGTGATATTGGGAGCAAGCCATACAAAGCCATCCGTGTTCTGCGGCCGGGCTGATATCCTGGGAGTAATGGCGATCTCGTACCCGGTATTTTGGTCGGTATACGGAGCATTGCCCACTACTGAAGCAAAGCCCGTCTGAGAAGGCAATGGAGTATTCAACAGCTGATTGCTCGTATAATTCCGGTAAACTCCCCCGTCAATGATGATCCAGTCATGAAACAAACCCAGGGACAAATGGGCATTGTAATCATGTTTGGTTGCCCAATGGAAATTGGGGGAATAAGGATTTTGCGCCGTATAAACAACCGATCCCTGGTAAGTGTTTGTAACACCGGATATAGTCCAGTTGGGTTGATACAGGTAAGGACTCACGGAATTGGAGCCGGTAACCCCCGTATTGGCGGTCACCTTTCCAAAGCTGAGCCAGGGCAATGCCTGGCGCACCAGGCGGGTCTCGCTAAAGATCCAGCCCGCCCCGACGGAGCCGAACTGTCCCCAGCGATATCCCGGGCCAAACAGCGAACTGCCGTTGTCATTACCCGTCAGATTGAGGATATAACGGCTATCCCAGATAAGGCCGATCCTCCCGAATGCTGCCGCATACTTGGTAACCAGGGCACTGGAACTCGCAGTGATAGAGGCGGCGCCGGCCAGGGTATTCAATAAGGCATCATTCGGGTAGTTGTTCCCGTTCACGGAAAGGCTATTGCTGCTTTGCTTCTGATAGGTGCCTCCCACCAGGGCATCGAGCTTTAACTTGCCAAAGACCCGCTGATAAGTTATTTGTGGCTCGATATCGACCGCCTGCTGTAAACCATTGCCAAAAGAAGCGGAAGCCAGTGTATGCCGAGAGGGATCGGTGGCGGCGATCGGACTGGCCGAAAAGGTGCGGGATGTAAACTGGCTATAGCCGAATGTACCGCCAACACTCAATCCCCGAATGATCTTATAGGCGATGTTCGCAGAAGCATTCAGGTTATAATTTTGCAAAACAGCGGGCTTTCGCAGACCAGCGTAAGGATTACCCGATAAACCAGCCATCGCACTCAACGGAACCCCTTTGTAGGACCACAACAGGTTTCCTTTGGCATCTAAAAAGCCGGGATAATCCGGAGGAAGACTGATCACTCCAAAGGTATTAACCCCCTGGCTCCCCTTATTATCATCATACGAATAGATCGTTGACAAGGTCATCGACAGCCGTTTGTTCGGGGAGCCAATATGTACACTGTTGTTGAAGGAAAAAGCCTGATCATAAAAGTTACCGGGGAAATTGTAGTTCGACCGCCTGTAACTTCCGCTAACCAGGTACGATGCGTTATCCGTCCCACCCGTCAATGACACGTGTCCCTCCGTGTGTTCTGCCGTCTTTCCCAGCAGCTGATGGTAATAGTCGATACTGCGCGTCGTGTCCATCAGCAAAAGGTCATAATCACTATGACCAGGGGAAATAGAAGGAGTCAGGCCATCGTTGGCCAGTGCCTCGTGACGCATCTGCAGGTATTGCCTGGTACTCATCATTTTGACATTACGCGCTGCCACCATCGGGCCCGATGAGCCGCCCACATCGAGCCCCATCTTGCCGGGCCGGGCACGCTTCGTCGTGATGATGATAACCCCGTTCGCTCCCCTCGATCCATAGATCGCCGTCGCATCGGCGTCTTTCAGGACGGAGATGCTTTCGATATCATGGGGGTTGATAGAATTCAGCGGGCTGATGCCATTGTAGGGATTAGTAGTGGTGTAAGAACCAACAATAAGGTTGGACGGCAGGAGATTGCTCAAATCACCATTCTGAGGCGCAAAGGGAATGCCGTCGATGATATATAGCGGCTGATCATAGGAACTAAGCACGACTCCGCCACTCGGGTTAAGATTGCTGGTCAGCGAATTCTGTCCGCGGATCTGCGCGAGGACCATGGCGCCCGGGGCTCCGTTGGTCGTCGTGATCTGCAGTCCGGCAACGCGGCCCTGGAGGGCCTGGAGAGGATTGTCTATGGGCTGGAGCTCGATATCGCGTGAAGTCACGGTCGCTACCGATCCGACACTATACCGCTGTGTTGCTGTCCCATAGGCGACCACTTCGATCTGATCCAGCTGGCTGGCAGAAGGCTTGAGGATAAGGATTACATTATTATTCCCGTCCCCTTTTCTCACGACCTTTGTCTGGCTGGAGTAGCCGGTAAAGCTGGCCTCCAGGACGACATCGCTGTCGTGTATAGCGGTTTCTTTCAGCACGAAGCGTCCCTGGGAATTCGTTTGTGTACCGATCTTTCTTCCTTTGACCAACACGGTAGCGTCTGCCAGGGGAGCATAGGAAGAATCGAGCACAACACCCCTTATCTCTCTGGCGCCGCCGGTGGCCGACGCTGTCTCCTGGTCCACGGATGCAGCCTTCTTAGGCCGTGTCACTACAGTGTGATTGATGATGCTGTATTCCAGCGGCTGGCCGCGCAGACAGCTGTCCAGCGCTGATCGCAGCGGAAGGCCTTTTACGGTCAGGGTCACGGGATGCGCCCCAGCAATCCCCTTGCTATCATAAAAAAATACATAGCCCGTCTGTTTTTCCATTTCTTTAAACACTTCCTGTAAAGAGGCGTTCCTTACAGAGAGGCTGACCGTCTGGGCATGTGCGGCCATGGAAGCCGACAACAGACAAAGAAAAAGTAACACTCTTGCCAATTTCCCCGTCTTCCCTTTCCGCCATAGCGGAGGAAACGTACTTAAATACATAAGCGATAGTTGTTAGTTTTGGTTTATACAATAAAATTCCTCTTCCCGGGATAAGGAGTGTATACTGACGGTCTGCAGACTAATTAAGGATTAAGGACGACGATCTTGTCGGGTTCTATGCGGAACTGGATATTCGTACTATAGGAAAGGATCTTCAGCACATCCGATGCGCTGTTGTTGCGGGATATTTTACCTCCCAACTCTGCCGCAGGGATGGGACCTTCGTATACTATTTTCACATTGTACCATCGGGCAATAGCGCGTAATACCGTTGGCAGGTCCGTATTGTCACTAAAGACGAAGAGACCGTTCTTCCACGCGACAACATCGTCGGTGTTGACGTGATCCATGACCTTTTCCTGCTTGTCGGCTCTCCGGACAACCGACTGCTGTCCCGGTTTAAGAATGGTATTGGTATGTGTCTTTACAGCACCTTCCAGCAGCGTGGTCCGGATGAAGGGTTCATCGTTATAGGCATTGATGTTGAACTCCGTGCCTAATACTTCCCATTCCTGGTCGCCGGCTCTTACCCTGAAGGGCTGCTGTTTATTCTGTGCTACGCGGATATCGACTTCGCCGGTGATCTCCACTGCTCTTTCCTTACCTGTAAACCTTGTCGGGAACCGGATCGAAGAAGCGGCGTTCAGCCAGACGACCGATCCATCCGGCAGCTGCAGCTGGTAGGTCCGGCCATTGGGCGTGCTAAGCGTGGCATAGGCGACCTCTTCCTCCTTTGTATCGGCAATGCTGACCCTGGCCGCTGTCTTTGTAATACCGTTGCCCAGAACACCGTTCTTTGCCGTATCCAGGAGGATGGGGGCAGGTTGGTTGTCAAACTTCAGCAACGCCCCCGCCTTTCCCGGTGAAAGATCATAAGTACGAACGATCGGGCTGGTTTTTCTTTGTTGCTGGTTGTAAAGATAGATAAGACCCACACAGAAAAACACTATTACGGCCGCAGCCGTCATGGGAGCCCATACCCTTCTTTTTTGTTTTGCGGGGAAGCGTTCCATTTCTACGATACGGGTATCGATCTTTGTCCACAAACGCTTGTCCGTACCTTCTTCTGCGGGAACTTCCTGCTCTCCGAAATGGGCGTAGTAAGCTTCGACAAAGGCAGATTCTTCGGCGTTCGCCGTGCCTTTGAGGTACTTATCCAATAGCCTGAGCAATCTTGTTTTTTTCTGCATAAGAAGTCTCTGTATATACAAGAGTCATTTCCGAAGGAAATCTCCCATGCGAAAAGAAGATTTTTTTATTTTTTTAAAGACGGGAAGAAAGGAGGAACAGGACGAGGGGAGCGAGGTTTGTTTTTAGTCCTTGCATGGCTGATCCCAGCTGGTTTTGCACCGTTTTCTGCGAGATGTCGAGCTGTTCGGCAATTTCTCTGGTCGTCAATTTGTGGCGGATGTGAAGTAAGAAGATGGCCTTCTTTTTAGCGGGGAGGGTTTCCGCATAACGGAAGATCCATTCGTGCAGCTCTTTGGCGATCAATTTTTCGTCGGGAGTCTCGGCTTCGAGGAGAATCGCTTCGAAGGGTTCAAAAAATTGGATAGGACTTTTGGTCCTGGTGATGACGCGGATCACCTCGTAGCGGACCATGCTGGAGAGATAGGCTTTCAGGTTTTGGATGTCGAGGGTTTCTCTTTTGACCCAGAGACGGGCGAAGACCTCCTGTAATACATCTTCGGTCTGTTCCTTGTCGGTCAGCCGCCGGAAGGCAATACTATATAACAGCGGCCAGAACCGTCTGTAAATTTCTTCGAAGGCCCCACGTTCACCTTGCTGCAGCCGGTGGACAAGGTCCTCTTCCGTATATAGTGGTATAACCTCCATCAGGTGCCTTAAATTAAATCAACGTTAAATGTACGAAACAATTTAACAGATGAAGAAAATTTCAGCATAGAAAATACGGTCAGACCCTGAAGGGTCTGACCGTTCTGATATATACCGGATCGGCGGCCGGGTTTAGGGAAGCATGTCATCCATAATCTTACAGGCCTGGTCGATATAGATATCTGACCGTATAGAGGTCAACCATTTGGAATAAAAGGAGGCAGTCACGGACTCGTTCTCATGACCGCGTGCTGCGGGCAGTTGAATTACGTCTGCCTCCAATTGTTTCGACAGGGGCAGCTTCAGCAATCGATTGTCGCGGGCGATCACCTTATCCGACAGTTGCCGGGAAGCCTTATATCCTGCCAGGTCCAGCCGGATCTCCTGTCCCTGGTGTTTTCCTAGCCATTCGGCATTGCTGCCGATAATGGAGAATACAGAATCCTTCTTCAGACGATCGGACTCCAATTTTTGTAACCGGGGGATGTCCAGGTGTCCGCTCCAGGGCTTGTGATCGGCGGAGGCCACCATGTCCCAGGACAATGCGCCGGGATTGTCTTTTTCCCTGATCTTCTGGTATTCAAGCACATCGGGTAAAATGATATCCGGGGTAACGCCATTCAGCTGTGTGGAGGCGCCGTTTACCCGGTAGAACTGTTCAAAGGTCATTTTAAGCACCCCGTTGGACCGGTCGCCTACGGGGAACTGTGTCTGAACCGTTCCTTTTCCGTAGGTGGAGGAGCTGCCGATGATGATGCCCCGGTGGTAATCCTGGATGGCGCTGCTAAATATCTCGGAGGCTGAGGCCGTGTGCTCGTTGACCAATACCGCAAGCGGGCCGTCGTATAGCTGTTGCGTATTCTTATCGCCTGCGGCATCGGGATCGCCGTTCCTTCGTCTGACCTGGACAGCCGGTCCTTCGCCTACAAACAGGGCCACCATCTTAATGACCTGTGCCAGGGAGCCTCCGCCATTTTGCCGGAGATCGAAAACAATCCCATCTACCTGCTGTGCTTTGAGGGTGGAGAGGATCGTTGCGATGTCATCGGCGCAATGAACGCCATCCGGCTGGTTGCTGTCATAGAAGAGCGGCAGGAAAATGTAACCGATCTTTTTATTTCCCTGACGGATGACGGCTCCTCTTGCTGAGGCGCCGGCCTGCGAGATCTCGTCCCGGACCAGGGATACGGCGGCCGTCGAACCATCCGGATGTACTACCACGACCCTGACCGTTGTTCCTTTTTCTCCCCGTAACAATACCACCAGCTCGCCCTGTGTCAGATCGGTCACATCCGTCATTTCCCTGGCGGTGTCCGCTCCTACCTGTACGATGCGGTCGCCGGGCTGTACCTGTCCGCTTTTGGCGGCAGGACCTCCGGGCAGCACCTCGTCCACAGAGACATGATCTCCATTGTCCTTTAGCTGTATGCCAATGCCAAAGTACTTATTGCTCATCATATTGTTGAAGCCCTGTGCTTCTACCGGGGGAAAGTAATCGCTGTGCGGGTCCATGAGGCGCATGATCGCTTCCCCATACGTGCTGAACATCCGGTTATCGTTCTTATCGGCTTCCAGTATCCGCGTCAGCTCGCGGTCTACCCGGCCGGCCATCCTTTTGCGGGCTTCCGCTTCCAGCTCCGCATCGGTACGGTTATGCAAGGGGGTGCCGGCGCGGCTTTGGGCCCGTTGCTCCTGCAGGGCTACGAAGGCCTGCAGCACCAGGTATTTCATCCGTTTGCGACGCACTTCCTCCTGAGCGGCTGCATCTGCGGGGAAAACCCTCGTGCCGTTTCCGTCCGGCAAGACCGTTTCCTTTATATCGAACCGGAAAGGGTTCTGCAGCAGCTGGTGGTATACCGCCCGGGCTTCTTCCAGCCGAGGCGCCAGGACCTGCATGACAGCCGGTACAAACGCGATAGGTGTAGTACCATGGATTTCCTCGTCCAGGGACGTCCTGTATCTCTTCAGAACATCCAGGTCGCTCTGCAGAAAAAACTGCTTGTGCGGGTCGACCGTTTCCAGGTACTTTTCCCAAAGCGCGCCGGAAAAAGCATCATCGATCTTATGGGGACTGTAGTGCAGGCGTTCGATCACCTGTCCCATTTTAACCAGCAATTCCTGTTTAGTGTCCCAACCATTACCGGGAGGCGTAAAGGAGGACAAGGCCATGCCGGACAGCAGGAGCATGCCCAGCCGTCCTATTTTTCTTGACATCTATTGTTGTAGTTTTTATATTATTGAATATAAGACGTCAGCAGCCTGCGGAAACCTATTTCATCCTGTAATCCATACAGTTTCCGGAGCACCCGGCCCTGCTTATCGAGGAGGAACAGGGTGGGATAACCTGAGACACCGTAGTGCGGAGGAAGCGTCACGTCGTGATCCCACAGTTCTGTCCAGGTAGCACCATCTTCTTTAATGGCCTGGCGCCATTCCTGTTCGAGCGCTTTATCATCGATGGAGATGCTGACTATTTCGAAGCCTTTGGGCTTCAGGTCCGCGTAAAGCTTAACTAGTGCCGGGGCCATTTTCCGGCAAAAAACACAATTGTGAAACCAGAAATCGACCAGCACATATTTACCTCTGAATGCCGACAGGTGCACCTTATTGCCCGAGAGATCGGGCAAGGCAAAATCAGGCGCTAACTGACCTTCATCCGCCCTCGGCATTTCATCGTACCAGGCCCTGACGTGCTGGTAACCCGAATCACCGGCAAACCGGCGGAAGGTCTCCAGGTATCGCGCTACATCACCCGCCGCTCCGTTCCGATAAATGGACAACATCTCCATGAAGCCGGCAAAGCTGGTATCCGTCACAAGGAGTTTTTCGACCCGGGTGATCCTTTCTTTATTCAGCGCCGTCGCACTGTCGAGCAGCCGGGTTTGTTCCCGGCCGCGCACCCGGTATGCCTGCGCACGCAGACTGTCCACCCGGTTCCTGTAGGGCTGCAGCTGGTCCTGCAGGTACTGCAGACGAATATTGTCCCGGGAACCTCCTACCCTATACTTTCCACATTTGAACGATACCGTGATCTGTCCCGGCTCTAATACGACCGGGGTTGGTATATTTCCGGAAGGCTCTATTCCGATGAGAGCGGAGACAGGTCCGGAGCTCATGCCGTGAAATTCAAACCGGCCATTCGTAATGCGGACGGTATCCTCGTGGCGGTGATCGTTCAGAATAGCAAGACCTGTCTGGACATCGGTGACCCCGGTGATCCGGTAGGCCTGCTTCACGGAAGGAGGCGTAACCCAGAGAGAGCCGCAGAGCGTGGCCGCCAATAGCATTCTTTGCATGATAGAGGCGTTTAATTATTCAACAATTCAGCCAGCTTTTTTTGCAGGTCATCCCCTCTCAGGCTGAGGGCGATAACCTTGCCGGAAGGATCGATCAGGAAATTTTTGGGTATGGCATGTACGTTATACTTTTTCGCGGCGGGGCTGTCGAAGTAGCTGAAATCCGATACTTCGGTAAACGGCAGTCCATCCTTTTTGATAGCCGCCAGCCATTTGTCACTGGGGCCGGGCTGTTCGAGGGCCACCCCCAATACGGTAAAGTTCTTATCCTTATATTCTTTATAGGCCTTGACCACATTGGGATTTTCCGCACGGCAGGGTCCGCACCAGCTGGCCCAGAAATCCACCAATACATATTTGCCTTTGAAATCGGACAGGCGGACTGGTTTCCCATTCACATCGTCCATGGAGAAATCAGGGGCATTGTCACCAATGGCAAAGGCCGGTTTGTTCATTTCATCTTTCTTTTTCTTGTCCGCTATCATTTTTTCCCTCAGCAGGTCAATACCGGGATGTGCTTTGGTCTCTGCGATCATGGCCCCGATCCTTTGTCCGTCCGGCGAATTTCGCAATCCGGGAGATAAAGCGTTAAACAAGGGCTCTCTGTCGGCCACATCGATCACTGAATCTCCGAATACCAGCTCTTTCATTGCTTGCAGGCTGAAATAAGAGTCCGGGTGGGCAAGGATGTATTTCTTTTGCAGTGTCTTTCTGATGGCAATCAGGCTATCCCGTCTTTCCAGCATCGCGGTTTGCCGGGCCAGGTGGATCCTGCTGCTGTCTTTCATAACATTTGTCATTGCAGGCATTGGCCGTGATCCGGCAGTATCCAACTGGAAAGGACTTCGCTGTACGCGGAACTGCAAAATGGCAACCTTGTTAATATCATACATTTTGTTTTCAAAATCGGAGCCACCTTTTACGTGGATAAAATTCACATAACGTACTCTCTCTTCGTTTGTCTTACCTGTAGCTCTGACGACGAAGGAGTTCAGCGAATCGTAGGCAAAGAACCGGATATCTCCCGGCTCGGCAAAGATCTGCGTCATTTGCATGGTCGCCTTACCCCGGCCTGGTGCGATCCCATTCCGACTGAGATAGACATTGATCTCTTCCGGAGCATCGGAAGACAGGGTTCCTGTATAGGAGAATGTTCCGTTTCCCGTCATGGCCGTATCTACTACCTGCCTGTTTTGGTGTCCGTTCCTGAACCAATGAAAGAATAACCGGGCCGAATCCGGTACCCCGGAAACCGTTCCCTTGATCGTAAATGTGGACTGCGTGCGGCCTGTCGTCGACACCGCCAGAAGGGCAGATAGGAGGATTGCCGTTACTGCGGCGTTCTTTATTTGCTTTTTCATTTTATAGATTGCTTATTTCTTATTTAATAACCCGGGTTCTGAGCATTGGCCATGGCCGGATCGTATTGAAGCTGGCGCAACGGTATCGGGTACAAGGTATCCGTGCCGACCCAGGTAATGCTTTCCTGTGTTTTGACCGGCGCCAGCACGGTACCGGTGAGTCCCATACGTTTCAGGTCGAGCCAGCGATGACCCCACTCGCAAAACAGCTCTACCTGGCGTTCGTGCAGGATGGCGGCCAGCAAGTCCGATTGCGTAGAAGCGGTCGTATTCGGAAGTCCCGCCCGGGTGCGGATGGTATTGAGGTCCGCTGCGGCGTCCTGGAGATTGCCCTGTTCAGCCCTGGCTTCCGCCCGGATCAGGTATTGTTCGGCCAGGCGCAGCACCATATAGTATTCCGATGTAGGCGGTGCGGAGGAACCGATCCCTGAGCTTCCAATGCCAGTGGATCCGCCGGTCGCACCTCCTCCGCCGCCTATGGAAATACCGCCTCCGCCGCCTATAGAGCCGCCACCCGAACCAGAGGTTCCCCCTACTTTGTATTTATAGGCATAATGGTAAGCTTGTCCTCCGGGAAGGCTGGTATATGTACCCACCCAGCTGACCTTACGCTGGTCGCCTGTTTCAAAAGCATTCCATAGCTGGTTGCTCAGTGATACCGTCACCCCGAGGGAGGAGGGCGGCGCCGTCATTATAAACGCAGGTGCATCGTAGGTGTTTGTAACCGTGGGTGAGCTCGGTTGCAATTGCCAGATCGCCTCCTTGCTGTTCATCAGGAATACAGCGTTCATGCTGGCAGTCGGGAGCAGCGTATAATTGGAGCTGGCGATCACGGAGTCGGCAGCCTGTTCTGCGTCCGACCAGCCTCCCGTGTACAGGTACACTCTGGCCAGCAGCGCCGTAGCCGCGCCTTTGTTGGGGCGTACCCGCTGCGTCGAGGGGTTATTGTTCTGATCGGGGAAATTATTCGTCAGCAGACTTTGGGCCTGCTTCAGGTCAGCGATGATGTTCTGATAAACCTGTGCTGCGGGCATACGGGCAGCCGTATTGGAGACCCGGTAGTTGGTCGTGTCAATATAGGGCACGGCGCCGAACAGGTTCACCAGGTAGAAATGGCAAAAGGCGCGAACAAACAGGGCTTCGCCCGTCAGCTGCTGATGAAGCTGAGCCGTCAGGTTGGGAGAACCCTCCAGGCCTGTTATCACGGCGTTGGCCTGGTAAATGTAGTTGTAGGCTTTGGACCAGAAATCGTCATTATTCGACGCGGTCAGCGTGTTGGTATAATAGACGGCACTTGTCCCTGTCGAGTAATTGATCAGCTCGTCCGCGGACTGTCCGCAATAGAGGGTGGTATAAAGGCTGCAAAAGCTTTGAGCAGACATCATTTGCCCGTATATATTCAGCATCGCACCGGTCGCCAGACCGGGATCAGAGAATACGACCGAGGCCGGTGTCTGCGTTTGAGGCGCGCCTACCTGTATAAATTTTTTACAGGCGGAAAGGCTGGTTATCATCAGCGTCAGCAGGAGAGAGTTGCTTATATGTTTCATAGCCAAAAAAATTAAAGGGTGAATTGAAGACCAAAAGTCCATGTCTTAAACGGCGGTAGAACGGCGCCTTGCGTCTCCGGATCCGGACCCAGGTAATGGGTCATTGTAAATAGGTTCTGCGCTCTGAAGTATATTTTTCCTCCTGTAAAATGCATTCGATTCATCCAGGAAGTCGCCAGCTGGTAAGACAGGGATATATTCTGGGCGCGGATATAGGAAGCATCGCTATAGGCTTTTGTGCTGGTTTGTACATAGGAGTAGCCCAATACGGCATTCAGACTGGCGTTGGTGGTGTAACGTTGAATGGGACTGTTGTCTCCCGGCTTCTGCCAGACCTTGTCTGCAAAATAAGCCGGCAGGTTGTTCATAGTACCAGGGACAGTGCCGTTTGAGCCCCAGATATCATTCCTGCCCTTTTGTTTGACAAAATGCAGCAGGATGTCCAGGTCCCATCGTTTGTATTGAAAGTCGTTCTCCAACCCGCCGTAACAAGCCGGGGTGACGTTTACCAGCGCCGTCTTGTCCGTTACGGCGGAAGGGGTAGAAGTGACTGTTCCCTGCGCGCTGCGGAAAGTATAAAGTCCCGTCGCAGCATCGACACCGGCAAAGGGCAGTGCTTTTATGATCGATACAGGCTGACCCACTATATACAGGTTGGCATAGGAAGAGGTGGCCAGGCCGGGGAAGGAAAGCAGCTTATTTCTTTCAATGCTGAGGTTCAGCAGCGTTTTCCACGTAAAAGAACTGCTTTTTATATTGGTAGTAGTCAGCTGAAATTCCCAGCCTGTGTTTTGAATGGTGGCATCCAGGTTAGCTACGACAGAATTGAACCCGGCTGTGGGAGCCAGGTTTTGCGAAACCAGCTGGTTGGAGGAGACGTTGCGGAACCAGACCGGTGTAAACAGAATACGGTCCCTCAGAAAACCCAGCTCCAGGGCGGCTTCTAGCTTCCGGTTGGTCTCCCAGCCGTAGTCGGGATTATACAAGGATGTTGGTCCCAATCCTTTATTACCCAAATAGGTATAAGAGGAGGAGGACGTATAGGTATTCAGGTAGTGATAGTCTCCGATCTGGTCGTTGCCGGTAGTGCCAAAAGAGCCTCTTAGCTTACCATAACTGAGGAAGGGCAGGTTTTTTTTTACAAAGCCTTCGCTCCCGAATATCCAGCCTACGCCCACAGCCCCCAGATCCGCATATTGCCTGCCGGGCCCGAACCGGCTACTCCCGTCGCGGCGACCGGTAAGATTCAGCACATACTTATTGTCCAATGTATAACCTATCCTGCCGAAAACAGCCTCATACCGATACAGAGTATAAGAGTTGCTGACTACCGTCGTAGCGGCAGCAGCCACGTTGGACAGTAAAGCATCGCTGTTGAACCCGGTGGCATAGATACTATTGCCTTGCTGGAGGTTGCTTTGAAAGGTTCCACCCACGAGTACATCCAGCAGTCCTTTATACAGGCTGTGCTTGAACTCGGCCTGTGGTTCGATGATCCAGGTGTTTGTCGCGTTGTTCGCGAAATTGGAATTGGCGGCAGTAATGTTCGACACGGTTGGCGGCGCCTGAGCTTTTTTAGGGTCCAGCCTGGTTTCTGTTAAACTTGTATTGGTATAGCCAAAGTTACTTCTCAGCTGCAGAGAGGGAAGCAACTGGTAGCTGAGCATGGCATTGCCGATCAACACTTTTGTAGAAGCGGCGTAGGTTTCAAGCAAGGTTGCATAAGGATTGCCCGGATTTTGCGTGGCATACCAGATCAACGACCCATCAGCGGCCTTCAGCGGCGGTTGGTTGGGAGGTAAGGTTACCTTACCCGAAATATCATCCCCCGGCAGATTGTTGTCGTCTTCGCTGTAGCTGCCGATGAACGATAGTTTGAATTTCTTGTCGGATGAGGTATTGGAGATGCTGAAATGAGCGGAAGTCTTTTTGTCCGAAAAATTCCCACTATACGTGGGCGTTGCCAGGTTATAGGCGGCCCCGACGAGGAACTGGGTCGATTCGTTTCCTCCCGAGACACTGACATCCCCATGGGAGGTCTGGCTGGGGTGATCGATCAGCTGTTTGGCCCAGTTGGTATAGCGGGTGGTATCCCAGGAGCCATTGACGTCCAGGTCCGTTACACCCGGCTGGATCCCGTCATTGGCAAAGGCCTCTTTACGCATTTCCAGGTATTGCGGCGTTTTCATATAGGGTTGCAGCCGGGACAGGGTGTTTATACCTGTATACGTGTTGACCATGATCCGGGTAGGACCGGCCTTCCCCTTTTTAGTCGTGATCAGGATCACGCCATTGGCGCCCCTTGATCCATATATAGCGGTGGCATCGGCATCTTTTAATATTTCGATGCTTTCAATATCGGTCAGGTTGAAACTGTTCAGGGGATTCAGCCCTGCCATGGCCACATTCTGACCGCCGCTGCCTTGCGAGCCTGTCGCTGCGGAGGTAAGCTGTGATAACGGGTTGGTCGAATAGGGTACGCCATCTACTACGTAGAGCGGGCTATTGCCATTAGCAAGGCTGTTTTGTCCGCGTAACAGGACGGTAAGATTGCTGCCCGGATTACCGCTTTGAGCGGTGATGGAAAGGCCGGGCACCATTCCTTCAAGGGCCTGCAGCAGGTTCGTAACGGGCTGTTTTTCCAGGTCCTTAGACGTAACCGTGGACACATCCCCGGTATTCAGGCGCTGCGTGGTCGTGTAATAACCTTTATTGACCACGACCTCCCCCAGGTCCGAGACACTGATGGCTAATACTACGTCGATGGCATTGCGTTTTTCTATGGCCACGGTCCGGGTTTTATACCCCACACAGGATATCACCAGCGAATCTGCCAGCATTGCTTTGATGGAATAGGCCCCGCGGGCATTAGTCGTGACGGCAACGGTCGGCATAGTGACCCCAGCCCCTCCAAAACCGGGTGCAGTATTGACCCGAAAGGCCCGGTTCTTCGCCGTTACCGTCGCACCCGCTAAGACCTCCCCCTTTTCGTTGGTCACGCGTCCGCTAATGGGGGCGTTCATCGCCATACCTGTGCCCGGTATCCCGGGAGCGCCGCTGCCATGCTGTTCCAGCCCCAGCTGAGCGTTCTTACGGGTAATTATAATGTTATTATTATGGATATGGTATACCAGTCCCTGATCCCTGAGACAGGCGTCCAGCACCTCTGTCAGCGGGGCATCCTTCATATCCAGGGTCACCGGGTGCGTCCCTTCCAGCAGCGTCTTGTCATAGACGAATCCATATCCTGCCTGTCGCTCGATATCTTTAAACACCTGGATCAGGGGGGTCGATTTTTCAGCAAGCGTAAGCCGCTGCCCGTTCTGGGCGTAAGATCGCAGGCCGGTAAGCAATACGGCCACCATCAAGAGCAAAAACCTTGTTCTTTTCATCATTAGATTAGTTTTGGTGAATGCGGGCAAGAAAGAGCTTGTCCATTCGAAATAGTCAGACCTGTTGGATAAGAGAATGATGGTGTAAAGGCGATCCGTTTACCTGGGTCCGGGGATAACGGTGATCTTGTTCCCCCTTATATTGAAATGTACATTTCCGGTGATCTCAAGTGTTTCCAGGATTGCGGTCACATCAGCTGTTCTTTCGATGCTGCCGTTGAACTCATTGTCCGGTGCGGGGCCCTGGTAGTCGATGTCCACATCGTACCAGCGGGCGATCTGCCGCATGATGGCAGCGATCTTTGTGTCTTCGAACCGGAAACGCCCTTCTTTCCAGGCCAGAGCCTGGCTAAGGTCGGCTTTCGCGGTATGCATATGGTGTCCCTCGGGGTCCAGCGCAGCCTGTTCTCCAGGTCTCAGCACCTGGTTCTGACCATTGGCCGAGACTCTTACAGCGCCGTCGACGAGCGTGGTCCTGACCGTTCCTTCGTCTTCGTATGCCATCAGGTCGAAACCTGTGCCCAATACCCGCACGTCAGTTCCACGAGCAGTAGCCACGAAGGGCATTTTATTGTTGCGCGCGACCTGCAGATAAACCTCCCCGGTGATCTCGACCTTTCTTTCTGCGCCGACAAACATCTGCGGGTAGCGGATGGAGGAAGCGGCGTTGAGCCAGGCGTGCGTGCCATCCGGAAGGATCAGTTGATACTCTCCGCCCTTGGGGGTTTCCAGTTTATTGTATAATACCTTGTTGCCGGTGGAGATGACGTGGTAGGATAAGAGTGTGTTTGAAAGCTTGACCACCCGTACCCCGCCCTGTGTCGCCAGCGTACCATTCATGGCACTGTCCACAGCGATCCGGGTGCCATCTGCCAGCGTAAGCATCGCCTTGTTGCTTCCGGGTGCAACAACATGTCCGGCCGTAGCCGGGGTAGTGGAAACCCTTCCATATCTGTAATAGCCGGCAACTCCGATCGTCAACAGTACGACAGCCGCGGCTGCGTAACCGACCCATCTTTTCTGGATGGGGACGACTGTTTTATGCGGTCTATGCGCTCCATCTGTTCTACGCACCAGTGCAAATTCCAGTTTGTCCACTATGCTCTTCAGCAAGGCGGCTTCCCTTTCGGGTGTCCAGTCGCTGTGCCTGGCGTACTCCTTTAATACCTGCAGGAAATCTTCCTCCACGACGGCGTCATATTCTCCGGATCGCAACATTTCCCGGAACAGCAGCCCTTCTTCGGGGGACAGCCGTTCTTCTTTAAATTGCGACAACAGGTAGTGGAATTTTTCCAGACTCATTTAAACAGGTTTCTGTGTAATAAAGACAACTGGCGTTTTGTGATAGCCTAATGACGAAAAAGATTTTTTTAATGGCCCGCAAAAAGACAGCTGGGCGAGCAGAAATACGAGCGGAATATAGTCGGGAAAATGCCAGGTCATATAAGACCGGACGAACTTTCGCGCCAGCTCGAGGTGTTTTTTGATGGTGAACCGGGACAGGTTCAGCTCCTTTGCTATGTCTTCATAACTAAGGTCTCCTTCTTCGGCCAGCATGTATACCTTGTATTGCTGGGCGGGCAGCCTGTTCAGGGCTTCGGTATAAACCCGGCGGTATTCGTTACCCTGGACGGTCTCCGCGGCACTGTTGTCCGACTGGTGCTGCTGGTCTCGCAATCGCCCTAATACTTTGGTTTCAAGCACCGCTTTTTTCCAGTGGTTCAGCGCGGTATTACGGGCCATGATAAACAAAAAATCCTCCAGGCTGCGGATATCTTCAAGGCTCGCCCTCTTTTCCCAGAATTTGATAAAAACGATCTGCAGGATATCGCCCGCCAGGTAGGTATCTTTTACATAGACCATAATGGCATTGAACAAGGTCCCACTGAATAAGCGATAGACCTTGTTGAAAGCCTCCTGGTCGCCCCTGGCGATCTTTTTTATCAGTTCTTTTTCATCGTATGTCTGGTCCTGGTTCAAATTGGGTAAAACGATAAAATTATATCTTTTGCCAGTTGGGGGGTATATATATTTGTTCCATTAACAAGTGAATAAATAAAACAGGAACAGGATTAGGCCATTCTCTGCTCCCGGTTGTCTGCCTTCGGCAAATGCGCGGAGCGGACGTATTTGATGTTCGCGGAGACATTATTTTTACTACTTTGGTGGAAAGTAAAAGCTTATGTTCGAGGTATTTAGAGCGTATGTATTGCGGCAGGTTACAATAAGCGAAACCGATTTTGCTTTGATCGAATCCTTTGCGCATGCGAAAAAGCTACGCAAGCGGCAGTATCTTTTGCAGGAGGGAGACATATGTCGTAATAATTATTTTATTACCAAGGGGTTGTTGCGCAGCTATTCCGTAGATAATAATGGCGATGAGCATATTATCCGCTTTGCCATGGAGAACTGGTGGATCAGCGACCGGGAAAGCATGCTGACACAGCAACCCAGCCGATTCAATATCGATGCCATCGAGGACTCCGAGGTTTTACTATTCGATAACGGGTCTACGGAAATGCTGATGGAAAAGGTGCCGGCGTTTGGCAAGATGATCCGTGACATGCTTAACAAAAGCCTTATTGCTTCGCACAACCGCATCCTCGAGACGATAAGTACCACTGCCGAGGAAAAATACGCCAACTTTATGCAGCGCTATCCTGAGTTTGCGCTGCGTGTTCCGCAGGCCATGATCGCCTCCTACCTGGGCATAACGCCTGAGACGCTGAGCCGTCTTCGAAAAAGACGCTGACTGCCGCAAAAAGGTTAGCTGCTGATAAAACGCCAACTGCCGAAGAAGGGTTAATTGCTGCCCAATTGATCTATGTCAATTTTTTTCTTACCATACCTCAACGGCCGGGCGCGTATTCCTGCGCAATTTTGCTCTATAATAATCAAACGATGAGCAAAAAAAATCTACACTCGCCAATCGCGCTTGGCGATATGACCCTAAAGAACAGGATATTTATGTCACCTATGACGCGCACGCGGGTGGATGAGAACGATGTTATTCTTCCCATTGCCGCTGCCTACTACAGCCAAAGAGCCTCTGCCGGTCTTATCATATCAGAAGCTACTTATATCCTACCCGGCGGAAAGGTGCGGGCCTCGCAGCCAGGTATTTTTACAAAGGAACAAATCGCGGCCTGGAAGAAGGTCATTGACGCCGTCCATGCGAAGAACGGTGTCATATTTGCCCAGCTGAGTCATAGCGGGAGAAGCTCCATCCCGGAATACAACGGCGGCTTATATCCCGTCGGACCTTCTGCGCTTTCCTTCGACAGCGGTGCGCATGGCGGCGGGGCAGGACAGGATGAACCGCTGATCCCAAAGGAACTTACACTGGATGAGATTGACGTTTTGATCCAGGCTTATCACAAAGCTGCCCGGAATGCGAAGGAAGCGGGTTTTGACGGGGTAGAACTACATGCGGGCAATGCAGGGCTCGTAGAGCAATTTCTGCATGCAGTGTCCAATATCCGAACCGATGAATATGGCGGTTCACTCGAAAACAGGATGAGATTTCTTTTAGATGTAATAGACAGACTCATTGCGGTCTATGGAAAGGAAAGAGTTGGGTTAAGGTTATCCCCGCATGATCGTCTGTCCGACCAGATGGACCCCGATCCCATAACGACAACCGCTCTTATCGCCAAAGAAATGAACAAAAGGGGTATAGCTTACATCAACCTGCTTGAGCCTCATAACAAGTTCGACCCTTATATTCCCTACCCGGAGGGTAACCCGGAAACGTTGGCTACTGTCCGTCAATTCTTTAAGGGAGTGCTGGTTGCCAATGGCGGTTATACGCTGGAGACGGGAGATGCAGCCGTTAAAAATAACGAGGCAGATGCCATAGCTTATGGGAGATTGTTCCTTGTCAATCCCGACTTGCCCTATCGCTTTAAACATAATTTACCGCTCAATACTCCTGACGGAAGCACCTTTTACGGCAAAACCGAAAAAGGGTATATCGACTATCCCTTCCACGAGTCAGCACTTCTCAGAACTTTATAAATCACGTAACACGATAGCAGAACATCAAGTTTTCCGCACGGCCTTTTACGATCATTCGCTGATCATTGCAAAAATAAGATACCGGACTATGACGACAGTGTTGGGAAGGATGCCTTTTCCCGGGCCATGAAAAAAATGGATGATAATAAGATCGAATTTGAACGAATGCGTTCGGTATCGGTTTCAACGGGTTACCAGGAGCAACGTCCAGGCCAACATCGACGAGGTGTTGGCCTTTTTTATTTGTTAAGCGATGGAGAGCTCCGTGCACGGCTGATCGCTTCCCTGCTCACAAACAAATACCGGGCTATTTCGGTCACGGATATTTGCGAGACTATCTCGGGTCTCTCCTTTAGCAGGAGCTGGTATCGTTCCAGCGGACTCGCCAGGGACAAAAGATTGATATGGAATTGTTGCCTTGCTATAATTGATTCCGACAAATTAATGGATAGTCGCATCAACGGCTCATCTGCCTCTTTCATGGCCACAAGCTTCTCATTGTCGAAGACCAGCAGCAGCGTATCGGTCAACGCCTCCACGGATATATTGGATGGAGTTCCCTTTTTATAACTATCAAAATTCATGATGCAATCGCCGTCAAAGCTGAAGTCAGCGACCCGTTCATGCTGACCATCCCAATAGGACTGTTTTACAATACCGGAGACGACCAGCGCGGATTGCTGAACCACGGAACCGGACTGGAGGAATACTACTCCCTTTTCCAGATGCCTGACTACCGAGAGATCAAGAATGGATATCCAGCTCTCCCGGGAGATGCAGGTGTACCGTTCCATAAACGGATCATAATAACGTTCATGCGGGCTCATTTGCAAATGTAACTTATTCCGGATCATTCTGTGATCTCGATCACATCCCCCTGGCAGGCGGCAGGATATCTTTGTAAAAAAAACACATGCCGATTCAAACGTTTAATTTTTTTACCGATGGATTGCTGCCGGGCCAGCGTCAATACAATGATTATACCGTAGATACAGACCTTGACGATGAGCGTCGCTGGATCCCATTTGCCCCCGGGGCCTGGTTTCAACCCTGCCAATTCACCCTCAGTTCAGGAGGTTTTATCGTGATCTTAAAAGCAGCCCCTGGTGCACAGATCCCGGCGCATTATCACGCCACTTCAGTCGTCGGCTATACGCTGCGGGGGACCTGGCACTATCTTGAGCACGACTGGGTAGCGAAACCCGGCACATTCATCTACGAACCCGCCGGTGAGGCGCATACGCTGGTGGTAGACGCGGCGGCAACCGAACCTATTATGGTTCTTTTTGTTGTCACCGGAGGGTTTATTTATATCGACAATGCCAAGGACGGCAAGATGGTCGCCTACGATGATGGGTTTACCATCCTGGAGATAGCCAGGGAGCACTACAAAAAGGTAGGCCTTGACCCAGCCCTGCTGGATGCTATGATCCGATAGTTTACAGGCCCCTATAGTTTACGGGTTAGGGAAGTCATGTTAGGAACAAAAGAGGGCGTCTCAACTTTTGAGACACCCTCTTTCATATAGCGCTTAGCGGTTTTTATACCGTAATTATTTGGCTTTATCCAGCAACTCCCTTTTCTCTATCCGGTAGGAGGTGATCAATCCCAGACCACCGCCGATAGCGATCAGCGCAAAATAAAGAGCCACATTGGCGCCATTGGTGCGGAATTCGTCGTTATCCCACTTGCTGACATAATGCCCTACTCTATATAACACCGTATTATCCAGCAAATAGGCGGCAAATAACCCCAATCCCGCGCCCACCAGCAACAGCCCCATTTTCAGACTCCGGAAAGGAGCAGGCCGCGGACGTTCGGGTTTGATATTCGGGTCTAACCCCTTTTCGATCATCGACATGTTCTCCCTGTTACGCATATATCTCATGCCAAATATCACCGCGCAAATCGATACACTCATAAAAATGAGCCATAAAAAAACTAACTGATCTGGTCCCATATCTTTCTTTTTAAAATTTAAGGTTTCGGCGTCTCCGCTCTTACACTCCCTCAGACTACTGCAGTGAGCCCGAGGTTACAGTTTTTTCAAAAAATTGTTGAAAGAGCAAATATCCTTGTTACACTACCTCAGACTCCCTCCGGGACAGACAGGTTACACCAGGGACCAAAAATTACCCTCCCCCTCATTATAAGGCGCTTAATCCTTGTGAAACTTTAATACTATCGACCTGGTTTCATCACCAATGGCGGTTGCCCGTATCGTATACTCGCCAGCCGGCGCATCCATGAGATTAAAGGCAGAAGCAAAGCTGCCAGCCGGTAATTTCATTAATGAAGTCTGTTTCAACAGCTTCTCCTTCGGCGAATACAGCGCCAGCTGAATGCTGGTAGTTTGTCTTAATCTAATGTCCACATTCGCAAAGTCGGATACCCAGGTCTGTAGCAGGCCTATCGAGACTGTATCCGGTATGTCCTTCCTGTTTTTTTCCATTACCCGGCTCAGGATCACCCCGAGCGGACCTGCTGAATGGTCCCCTAAGGTTCCTATGAGACAAACATTATCGCCCACAAATCTGATATTCAATTCTTTATGCATCTCCGGCGTGGTTGTCATCGGATACCGAAGCATCCCGTCTGTAGTGTTATGAAGAATATATTGCGCCGACGTGTCGAATTTGAGCATGTTCGCAACGGCATACAACTTTAACAGGGATGGCTTCCCCTTTCTCTCCTGCCACTGCATTTCAAAAAAGGCCCTGTCTTTCTTCGTGATCCGCGCTGTTACAGGTACTATATCAGAACTATAACGGCCTTTAGGGCCAAAATAAATAGCATAACCGCTGTATTGCCCGTCCAGAATATCCCTGCCCTCAGGCACAAAGCTCCCAACCTGGGTATTGAGGGAATCGATAGTATAAGAAAAGCGGGTGTAATTTTCCGGTGCAGCCGGTTGCGAAAAACTGAGTAAAGGATAAAGGAGCAGTGATAAGACAAATTCCGATTTCATTGGATTTTAAAGATAGGGTTTTTTATTTTGTACCTTTCTTGTAACCTGATGACATCCATCCTAGTCTTATAAACCGTGATGCACACTGAACTCACTGATACAGAAATAATTAAAAGAATTCTGAAAGGGGATCAGGCTATTTTCGCGATCTTAGTCCAACGCTATCAGCAATACGTCTTCACCCTGGTCCATCGTTTTACGGACAACCGGGAGGATGCCGAAGAGATCAGCCAGGACATCTTCGTAAAAGCCTACCGATCCCTCGCGGATTTCCGTGGCGATTCCAAGTTCAGTACCTGGTTGTATACCGTTGTACGCACCAGCTGCATCACCTTCCTGCGAAAAAAGAAATTGGACACAACTTCGATAGATAATGAAAGGACGGCCCTTCAGCTGGAAAACAGAGAGTCAGGCTTCAATGCCAATGCGATCGAGCAAAAGTCAAGACACGCCATGGTCAACGAGGCCATCCGCCTCCTTAGCCCCGACGACAGCCAGCTGATAACCCTCTTTTATAAAGGAGAACAGTCGCTGGATGAGATAGGCCGGATCATGGGGCTGGAACCCAATACCGTAAAAGTAAAGCTACACCGTGCCCGTCACCGGCTGAAGGAGAAGATGGAAAAACATTTTAGTTATGAGATCCGGGAATTACATAACGATTAAAAATTTAACTTACAGTGGTATGAACACACAGCAGCCAATGGAAGATCGACTGTGGGATTATATCGATGGCTTTTGCAGCCCTACCGAACGCTCGGCTATCGAGACCCTCATCGCAGAGAACAGGGAATGGCAGCAGAAATATACAGAACTGCTCCACACCCACCAGCTCCTCAACAGCTCGGAGCTGGAAGCCCCCTCTATGCGTTTTACAAAAAATGTCATGGAAGAGATCGGCCGCTACCACGTGGCTCCGGCCACAAGATCCTATATCAATAAAAATATCATTCGCGGTATCGGCGCCTTCTTCCTGACCATGATCGCCGGTCTTTTCGTTTACGTCCTCTCCCAGTTCAAATGGTCCGGTGGCAGCAGTGGCTCCACATCCGGACCTTCATTACGCCTCCCCTCCGTCGACAACCTGGGACTGGAAAAGATCAACTATGCAAAAGCGTTCAACAGCACCTGGGTCATCGCCTTTATGCTGATCGTTATTGTCATGGGCTGGATGTTGCTCGATATGTATCTGCAGCAGAAGAAGAACCAATCCGCCAAACAACCCTGATCGAAGTTGTATTATTAGTCCTTAAACTTCTTCTTCAGCTCCATCAGCTTCGCCTGAAAAGGATCCAATGGCGCAGCTTTATCCTTTCCACCACCCACTCCGGGCTTACCAGGCGCTGCACCCCCAGTCCTCCCACCAGCCGCACCAGCTTTACCGCCTCCCCCAACTCCAGGCCTGCCACCCGGCGCCGCAGCCGGAGCATTCCCCTTCATCGACAACGATATCCGCTTGCGCGATATATCCACCTCCATAACCGTCACCATCACCTTCTGCTGTAATTTCACCACCTGGTTGGGATCCGAAACATACGTATTGCTCAGCTGAGAAATATGTATCAGCCCATCCTGCTTGACGCCAATATCCACAAAGACACCAAACGCCGTTATGTTCGTTACAATCCCCGGCACCGTCATCCCCTGCTTCAGATCCTCCATCGTCTTTATCGTCTCCTCAAAACGGAACTCCTCGATCTGGTTACGCGGATCACGCCCCGGCTTCTCCAGCTCTTTCAGGATATCATCGATCGTAAACTCACCCACCTTCTCCGAAACATATTTCTTCTTAACGACCTTTTTCCGCAGCTCACCCTGGCTTATCAGGTCAGCAACGGAACAGTTAAGGTCCGAAGCCATCGATTCCACTACGTGATAGCTCTCCGGATGCACCGCGCTATTGTCCAGCGGATTACCGGCGTCGCGTATACGCAGAAAGCCCGCACACTGCTCGAAGCTCTTCGGCCCCATCAAACTTACTTTTTTCAATTCATCCCGGCTGTTAAAGGCGCCGTTCTTCAATCGATAATCAACGATATTCTTAGCCAGCGTAGCGCTGAGACCAGATACATAGGTCAGCAAATGCTTGCTGGCCGTATTCAGATCCACGCCAACGTGATTCACACAGCTTTCTACTATCCTGTCCAGCTCATCCTTGAGCTTGTTCTGATTCACATCATGCTGATACTGTCCAACCCCGATAGACTTGGGATCGATCTTCACCAGCTCGCTCAAAGGGTCCAGCAACCGGCGCCCGATGCTTATCGAACCACGTACGGTTACATCCTCATTCGGGAACTCCTCACGGGCTACTTCAGACGCCGAATAAATAGACGCCCCGCTCTCATTGACCATAAAGATGCTGACAGGCTTGCCAAAATCGATCCCGCGAACCAACTGCTCCGTCTCTCTGCCAGCCGTTCCATTCCCTATCCCGACGGCTTCTATCTCATACCGTGCCACAAGGTGTTTCAACTCGGCAATGCTGCCCTGCATATCATGTTGCGGCGGATGCGGATATATGGTACTGTTATGAAGGAAGTTCCCCTGCGCATCCAGACAGACGACCTTACAGCCCGTGCGAAAACCGGGGTCAAGCGCCAGTACCCTTTTAGATCCCAACGGAGAAGCCAGCAACAGCTGACGCAGATTCTCGGCAAATACCCGGATCGCTTCTTCATCCGCCTTATTCTTACTCAGTATCCGAAACTCATTTTCGATGGAAGACTTCAGCAGCCGGTCATAAGAATCCTCTATCGCTTTCTTCACTTCACCCGCAGCGGGATTCGAAGCCTTCAAAAATATCCTGTCGAGGTCATCCACCGCCGTTTGCTTGTCGATGGAAAGATCCATGATCAGGTACCCTTCCTTCTCACCCCGGCGGATCGCCAGTATCCTATGCGATGGACTGTCCGCCAATGACCCGCTGAACTCAAAATAATCCCTGTATTTCTGCGCTTCTTCTTCGTCTTTTTTGCTGGCCAGCACCTTCGAGCTCACAGTTGCCGATTCAGTGAAATGCTGCCGCACTTTATTACGCGCCTGCTCATTTTCCGCTATCCATTCCGCAATGATATCCCTTGCCCCCTGTAAGGCTTCTTTCTGATCCTTGACCTGCTCATTCACAAACTTAGCCGCCTCTTCACCAGGCTCACCCGCACCCTGCTCAAAAATGAATTTCGCCAGCGGCTCCAGGCCTTTTTCAATGGCCTTGGTAGCCCGCGTCTGCCGCTTGGGTTTATACGGCAGATAAATATCCTCCAGCACCGTCGCATCATAACAATTCTCGATCCGGTCCTTTAGCTCGGGAGTCAGCTTCCCCAATCCTTCGATCGTTTTGATAACGGTATCTTTTCTTTTGTCAAGCTCCGTGAAGTACTTTATTTGTTCCACAACGTCATTGATCTGTACCTCATCCATATTCCCCGTAGCCTCCTTACGGTAACGGGCCATAAAAGGGATAGTTGCTCCTTCAGCCTGCAGATCAAAGATATTATTGACCTGTTTGAGGCTAAAGCTCAATTTCTCGGCGATCTTCTGTATATAAACTGGTTCCATAGTTTTTTTCCTTATTGCGGGCAGCAAATGTAAAGTTTCGGTCGAAAGAAAAAATTTTGATTTATCAACAAGCGGCTGGCCAAAAGCCTACCTTTATAGTGTATTAAGTATCATGAATATGAATATCAAAAATAATATACTCGAGACAATAGGACACACCCCCTTGATCCGCCTTAACAAATTGACAAAAGATCTTCCCTGTACCGTCCTGGCAAAAGTAGAATATTTCAACCCCGGCAACTCCGCAAAGGACCGTATGGCCCTGAAAATGGTGGAAGTAGCCGAAAAAGAAGGCCGGCTGAAGCCCGGTGGCACCATCATCGAAGGCACTTCCGGTAATACCGGTATGGGCCTCGCTCTCGCCGCTGTCGTCAAAGGGTATAAATGCATTTTCGCGACAACTGACAAACAGTCGAAAGAAAAGATGGATATCCTCAAGGCACTGGGCGCCGAGGTCATCGTCTGCCCGACCAATGTCGAACCCGACGACCCCCAATCCTATTATTCCGTGTCCCGCCGTCTCGCCAAAGAGGTTCCCAACTCTTTTTACGCCAATCAATACGATAACCTGGCCAACCGCCTCGCCCACTACGAAAGCACCGGCCCCGAGATCTGGGAACAGACAGAGGGAAAAATAACCCACCTGGTCGTAGCAACCGGCACCGGTGGCACCGTGACGGGCACCGCCATGTTCCTGAAAGAGAAAAATCCCAACATCCAGGTCTGGGCCATGGACCCCTATGGCTCCCTGCTGACAAAATACTTCCGCACCGGGGAGATCGACATGAAAGAAGTTCACCCCTATATCACCGAAGGCATCGGGGAAGACTTCGTCCCCCAGAACTACGACATGAAATATATCGATGTCTTCGAACAGGTGACAGACAAAGACGCCGCCCTCATGACCCGCCGTATTGCCCGTGAAGAAGGACTCTTCTGCGGATACAGCGCAGGCACCGCCATTCAGGGCCTCCTCCAGCTAAAAGACCTGCTGAAAAAGGACCATGTCGTCGTCGTCATCCTGCACGACCACGGCAGCCGTTATGTGGGTAAAATATACAACGATCAATGGATGATGGAACGCGGCTTCCTCGACGTCAAAACATTCAAGGACATCATCGCCGGCCGCGGGGCCAAACGCATCATTACAGCAGGTCCGGACCAGACCGTCTCCGAAGCCTTCGAGCTCATGCAGAAATACAACATCGAAAACCTCCCGGTCCTCAAAGACGATGAGGTCATAGGCGCCATCAGCGAAAGCGGACTCTTCACCCGCATGATGAGCAATGGCACCGATATCAAAAGCAAAAAGATCAGCGAAGTGCTCGAAAAGGCCTATCCCGTCGTTGCCTTCGATACGCCCCTGGAAAGACTCAGCACCCTAATAACCAGGGAGAATGGCGCCGTACTCGGGAGAGATGAGAGCGGCAAATACCACATCGTAACCAAATACGATGTAATTCAAGCACTTGGAGCTTAGCCGGGCAGCCCAATATAGCCAAACACGTAGTTTTACGATAGCGCAAACGAGTGCTTTCCCTAATGCTTTATGCTATGATTACGAAAGTGTTAGTAAAAGCTGCGACGCGGAAATAAAGCAAAACCTCTATTGATTTATCAACTTTAACAATTTATTTTTGATATAGAAGTTGATTGGTAATTGAGTTATCAATCACCCAATATCCAGGGAAAAACCCAAAAAATCCTAATATCCGTTAAAAGACCGTAAAACCAATACCTAAGAAATTTCGATCCAATATCAGTCAACTTCTACTTTTTCCAATAACCTGTGAGACCCTAATCTGGCGCTAACGATAACACGTAATTTTGCCCTTAAAGACTAAAACGTATTTCTTTTCAAAATCCAACGTCCGAACAAAAACCACGAAAAGCAGTCCAATCCTATTGAACTAAACCTGCTTTCACCAAAGCCCCTCCTGCTAAATATCTGATTAGAGCACCACAAAATTTAGCAGGAGGCCTTCACCGAAGACTCCGGCTTCCCAGTTCATTCCCACTCCTGACAAAAAATACCCACAACAGGCCATTGCACCCTCCCGCCTTATAAACTAGCTTCGTTCTGTTTCCTCAACATACCCTGGTGGCGACAAATCAGCAGGCGATAGTTAAATTGCCCTAATGCAGGTTAATTATGGGAGAAAACAAAGTCATAAGAAGGATCATACCGGCAGTGCTAACCTTGTTGATACTGGGCATCTTTTTGTCTTTGTATTTCTTCAAATACCTGCCCCGCCGGCAGGACGACTATAACCGAAGGGCCTTCCTCGAGCTGGAACAGATCGAAAAAGCCATACAAAGCCGCAACGGCGCCTATACACGTGCGCTCACCTATATCCAGGATGCCACCTTCGCCCAGCGAAATCCCAAAGTCTCAAGCCCACTCTTCCGTTCATTTAAAGACGCGACGATCCGTCGGTCCGACCCCGCCTACCATCGCCTTGCACAGAACGAAGCGATGTTCATAGCCGAGGACCCATCCAACGGCTACTATAGATTAACCTATCCGCTGCTGAACCCCGGAACTGCTGCCACAGCCACCCCCGCCAAAACTGCCTTTCCGCAGGCAACAGGGCCCCCATCCACCAGCCCCCCCGACACCACTGCCATCCGGATCATGTCCATCCGGCTGGATTCGGTGCTAAATCCTATCATCTCCACGTATAAGGACATCTTCGCTAATTACCTGCTCATTGGCCCCCCGAATCCGGAAAACATCCATGAGAGCCGTATCATCTTTAATCCCGATAACCTTTCCCTGGACTTCCGGATCAACATCGACAGCCTGCTAAGCAAACACGACGGCTTCAGCATTCGCAACGTCCGCGACGTCACTATACAAGGCAGCTCTTACAAGCTGTTCATTTACCCCTTCCGGTTGGGAAACCAGGCCGTTATCCTCGCCGGCCTGACAACTGCTTCAAATTATTCAGACGGTTATACAGATATCCCCCTCAATCTCCTCGTGCCGGTCAGCATTGTCATCATAATGCTCCTCATCAATTTCCCTATCCTGAAAGTGTTTATACTGGGCATCTACGAACGCATCACTGACATGGATATCCGACTTATCATCGGCTCCTATTTCATCGCCGCCATCGCCGGCTTCTTTCTCTTTTCCTGGCTTTTCCTGATGCGGATCCAGACAGTAGACAACCAAAAGAACCTGGAGTCGCTTTCCGGTAGTGTGCAATCCGGTTTTCTAAAAGAACTCAATCTCATCACCGGCCAGCTAAAGGTCTGGGATACCACCTATGCCGGGTTATTGCATCGCAAAGACACTACCTTGCTGAATGGCATGAAAGGCAATCGGCTGGGCAAAGACGACAGCATCGCCCTGGACAAGCTCTATCAGCCGGTTTATTATCCCTGGTCCGACTATACATTCTGGATTGACGCAGAAGGTAAATGGCAGGCTATCTGGAGCGAAAAAAAATATAACAACAGACCCATACTTCTACAGGTCGCAGACCGGAAATATTTCAAGGATTTTGTCAACCGGAAATATCTTCTCCTTCCCGGCGACAGCGCACCCTGCCCTTTTACCATCCAGCCAACCCTTTCCAAACTCGATGGAGAATATACCATCTCCGTCGTGATCCCCAGCAAGGCCAGTCCTTCCATCCTGGTAGGTTTGTCTTCTCAAATGGTCTCGGTGACAAATACCATAATGCCCTGCGGCTATAATTTCAGCATTATCGACGACAATGGTCTCGTCCTGTATGACTCCCGGCCAGGCCATGCCCTGCTATCTAATATTCTGAAAGAAAGCGACGACCCCGCCTCCATCCTGGAATGCACCCGCTATCACAGTAGCCGCTATTTCAGCTCCTTCCGGCTAAAAGGACAGAAAGTAGCCCTCGTAGCAGCCCCAATGAAAACACTACCCTACACCATCATCACCTGGTACAGCCTCGCCGACGCAGACAGTTCCCAGATACACCTGATAGGACTTGCCGCTTTCTTCAGCACCTGCGTCCTGCTGCTGCTGATCCTCTCTACCATCATCAACGAATGGACTGGTAAAAAACCCGGCATCCTTCTGGCTCCTTCCAAACATTTTGAATGGCTACGACCTCTGCCTCATAAAGAAAAGTATTACAGACGTCTCATCACCGGCATGCTATCGACGCTGGCTATATACATCCTTGCCTGGTGTATCATCAGATCCCTCCCCAGGGAACTGGAGTTCTCCCTTTTCTTCATTTCCCTTGCCCTGCCTTTTTATGTAGCCTTATACTATTATGCGCTGCGCGAAAAACAAAAACAGCCTGGAAAGAAATTCCGCGAGCTGATGGTCACCCGACCTCTCATCCCCGTCCTGCTCTTTCTGGCCCTGATCCTCGTAGTGCTTCTCAGCTTTTCTACCGCAGACACCTCCTCTGCCGGCTGGATACCCTGGATCTCCCTGGTAACACAGGGGCTTCTGTTGTCCGTACTGGCCTGGCTGACCTCCAGTTTCGGTACCAAACCCAAAAGCTCCGACGTCACAACCGGGTCACCTTCCCCAACACCGGCTTATTCCGGGCCCCTGCGCTCCTGCCCCCCACCCTGCGAGGTCCACGGCAAAGCCTGGCTGAAATACTACGCCGCAGCCATCGTCACCGGTGTCGTCCTGATCAGCATTATCCCGGCTTGCGGTATCTTCTGGCTGCTGTCCTGGCAGGAGCATAGCCTTCAGAACAATAGCTCCAGGGTGGCAACAGCCCGGGCCATCAACATCCGGCGATTACACCTCAACGATAGAATTGCCGATTACAAGTCTGCGCTTGGCGACATCGACCCAAAAAACAACCTCGATAGCGCGAGACACCATCAGCTTAAATTCAGCCACGGCCTCTACCTCTTGCCGGGAGACACCATACTCCCTGCCCCGGCTCAAAGCCTCCGGCCCTTTTTCCCGTTGTCAACCCAATACCAGGACATACATCATCTTATCTTTCCGGAAGACAGCAACATACTTTCCGCAGCCGCCGATCCCAATTCCGCCGATGACAAAACCTGGTCATTCTTTACTGCAGATTCTCCCCGGCACCACGTATGGCTCCAATACGAAGCCCCGACAGACCGCGTGGACAATGGCCCACTGCAGATACAGGCAGGTCGCGCGGCCTCCGGCTCCTCATTGTCCCTGATAAGCCATCAGACAGGCTCCACAGGCGCCCTCTTTATTTTCCTCTACTTCGGGTCACAGCTGCTCAGCGTATTCCTGGCCTACAAAGTGACAATGGCGCTTGCCACCCGTATATTTATGATCGATCTTTTTGAGGACCTCCCCTGCCCCGTCGAAGGCCTCAATGCAGAACTGGAAACTATCCGCAACAACGAAAAAGACAATTGCAGCCAGGAGACCATCCTCTGCAACCGGCAGCTCCATGAAAAATTATATGCACAACTTTGGAAGCCACTCCCTCCTATGGAGAAGTTCGTTCTCTATGACCTGGCAAAAGACGGTTTTACCAACTATCGTACAGGCAGCATACTCTGGCGGCTGCAAAAAAGAAACCTTCTTGTTTTCTCCAATGGACAGCTCGAACCGGTCAGCGACAGTTTCCGCGAATACGTACTGTCCCAGTATGACGATCCGGGTGTGATCACCTGTTTGAAAAAAAGCCGGCAGGAAGGTTCCTGGAGATCCTTCAAGTTACCGCTGACCATCCTCTTTACCGCCTTTGGCCTCTTCATCTTCTTTACCCAGGGCGCCCTCTATCAAAAGCTGGGTGGCCTGCTAACCTCCCTCCTCTCAATGGGCAGCCAGATCTCCTCTTTCTTCGATAAAGCGGGCCGCCAGCCGGCCCCCGAGATCGATACTCCACCCGGGGAAGAAGCGGGGAATTAAATTCAAAAACCCGACCTTTGATCCATGCAATTCAGCGACCAGCTTTCTTTTTCACCCGGCGAGTCCAACAAACCCTCCCGGAAAAAGCCCATTTTCCCCATCACTGAACCATTCCGTAATTACCTGAAAAATCATGGCCGCGAGGTAAAGCTGCCCGTATCCTACCGCGACCTTCTTCAGCATATCACCTATTCCGTCCCCTTAAAAGACAAGAACGGCCAGGATACCCTTTGGGAAACAGCCTTGTATGACATGCGCCATTGGGACTTCATCCGCGAAGGGCTCGTCCAGATGTACGCCATACTCAAGACAGAAGGAGACCTCAGCTATACGAAACATCTCGACGTAGCCCGGATAGACTTCTGCAGCTTCGCCAACTCCCATCCCTTTCGCATCCGCATCGTAAATAAGTTCAACGACAACTACGATCACTATTATATCAAACAGGCCGATGCCTCGCGCATCTATGGCCTGGAGCTGGAGCACCTCCTGTCACCCAATCGCATCACCTATTTCACCCATCATAATACCCTCGTGGAAGAACATATTCCCGGTATCCCCGGAGACCTGTTCATAAAGAATTTCCTCGACGACCCTCAAACCAATAAGATCCGTTTTTCAAAAGAATTCGTCAAATTTAACGAACGTTGTTTTGTACGCCTCCTGGGTGATATGCGCTCCTACAATTTTGTCATCGACATCACTCCCGACATAGAAGATTATCAATATCGCATCAGAGCCATCGACTTCGACCAGCAATCCTATGAAGGCAGGAAAAACCTCTACATCCCCCAGTTCTTTAAAGAGAACAGAGCCCTCGTCGAGCTCAGCCTCAAGCACCTGAACAAAGATTCTATCGAACAATATCAGACAGAGGAAAGAACCATGATGGCCTTCCGCGTAGCCTCCTCCCGGTTCCGCCTGATGGAGCTGCTCAACATCATGTCCCGGGATCATGCCATCTCCAGTCCCGAAAAGCTTGTTCAGCTAAAAACCGAACTGGCCACCTATTTTAAAAATCCGGCCTTTCTCAAATGCCGCTCGATGGGCCAGGTAGTAAAAAGACAGCTAAAACAAACCCTTCAAAAAAATCTATCACTTCTCCAAAAAAATTTGAGCAAATTCGAAGATTAAGTGCTGTTGCCGTATATTCGCGGCCTCAAAGCTCAGTAATCATGAAAAAATACAAAGCAGGAGTCCTCTTCGGCGAAGAATTGGAAGCCCTATACAACGACGCTAAAGACAACCAATTCGCCCTGCCCGCTGTCAATACCATCGGAACCAACACCATCAATGCCGTTCTCGAAACTGCAGCTAAAGTGAATTCCCCTGTTATAATCCAGTTTTCGAATGGCGGCGCCCAGTTCATCGCCGGAAAAGGCATGCCCAACGACAAGCTCCAGGGTAATATCTCCGGCGGCGTCTCCGGAGCCCTCCACATACACAATGTTGCTAAATACTACGGCGTTCCGGTAATATTGCACACGGACCACGCCGCAAAAAAATGGCTTCCCTGGGTCAGCGGACTCATCGACGCCGGCGAACAATTTTTCAAGGAAAAGAAACAACCCCTCTTCAGCTCACACATGCTCGATCTCTCCGAAGAGCCTCTCGAAGAGAATATCCATACTTCCGTCGAATTTTTCAAACGCATGCAGCCCCTGGGCATGGCCATTGAGATCGAATTAGGCGTCACAGGCGGCGAAGAGGACGGTGTCGACAACAGCGGTGTTGAAAATCATAAACTATACACTCAGCCCGAAGACGTAGCACATGCTTATACCGAGCTCAGCAAGGTCGGAAAGCTTTTTGGCGTGGCCGCCGCCTTCGGCAACGTACACGGCGTATACAGCCCCGGCAACGTAGAGCTGCGCCCCATCATTCTCAAAAACAGCCAGGATTATATCGAGAAGACCTTTAAGACAGGACCCAAACCCGTCTACTTTGTCTTCCACGGCGGCAGCGGCAGCCCCCAGCACCAGATCAGGGAAGCTATCGGATATGGCGCCATCAAAATGAATATCGACACCGATCTGCAATGGGCATTCTGGGAAGGTATTCAGCAGTATTATGTAAAGAACGAAGCCTATCTCCAGGGCCAGCTTGGCAACCCCGAAGGACCTGCAAAGCCAAATAAAAAATACTACGATCCGCGGGTCTGGCTGCGTAAAGGCGAGGAAAGTTTTAGCAAACGCCTCGAAGTAGCCTTTGAAGACCTCAATTGCATCAACCGCAACGCATAAAAAAAAGGCCACCTCCGGGTGGCTTTTTTTATTTGGCCGCTAGAACGCGCCTTTACTTATTTATAAGCGGCTTCACCTTCTCCCCGATCAATTCTATCGCCCGCATCAGGTTCTCATGTGGCAGCTCCGCACTATCCATCTGGAACGTAAGCCTCGATATCCCTCCAAGCGCCTCAGCATGCCTCAGTACCTTCTCCGCGACCTCGGCTGGCCCACCCACCAGCAACGCGCCCAAAGGCCCGCTCTGCGCCTCAAACCGCCCCCTCGTCATAGGCGGCCAGCCACGCTCCCTGCCCACCTGCGTCATACTGGCGGCATATCCCGGATAGAACTCCTCCACAGCCCGCTCCGACGTCTCAGCCACATATCCCAGTGAATGCAATCCCACTTTTAATTGCTCAGGCGCAAACCCGGCCCTTTTTCCCGCCTCCCGGTAAAGGTCTATCAGCGGCCTGAACCGGTGCGTTTCCCCGCCAATGATCGCCACCATCAACGGCAAGCCCAGACTACCCGCCCGGATAAATGACTCCGGCGTTCCCCCCACCCCCAGCCATATCGGCAAGGGCTGCTGCAATGGCCTCGGGTAAACCGGCTGATTCTTCAAAGCCGGCCGGAACTTCCCGGACCAGGTGACGAACTCATTTTGCCTGATCGACAACAACAACCCCAGCTTTTCTACAAAAAGTTCATCATAATCTTCCAGGTTATACCCGAACAGCGGATAAGCATCCACGAACGAACCCCGCCCCACAACCATTTCGGCTCGCCCCCGCGAGATCAGGTCCAACGTCGCAAAATTCTGGAATACCCGTACCGGATCAGCCGAGCTCAGCACAGTGACGGCACTCGTCAGCCGGATACGGTCCGTCCTGGCAGCTGCCGCCGTCAGGATAAGAGCAGGCGCCGAATCCAGGAAGCCCTTCCGGTGATGCTCCCCGATGCCAAATATATCCAGCCCCGACTGGTCCGCATGAACCATCCTCTCCAGTAATTGCGCCATCGCATCCGCATCATTTAATTCCCTGCTGCTATTTTTGCTAAACATAGCAGCAAAGCTGTCTATTCCTATTTCCATATTCCTTGTTTAACCATCAAAGTACCTGATTTGTTGTACATATCATCGTTCCTTTTGGCAGCTGAAAGGGCATTTTTTTCTTTTTGAGCCAGGAACGGTAAATTGCAATACAATCAAAAAAAGTCAAAATCATGGCGTCTAAGAAAATTCTCGACCTGCTGGGTGATAAGGCCTCCTTTCTTTTAGATCACAAGCCCGTCGTTGACAAATCGACACTCAGCGCATTCCCATCCCCGAACCATGTAGAAGAGATCTGGATAAATTCCGGTCGCAACAACCATGTATTAAGAAGCCTGCAGACCCTCATCAGCCATGGAAGACTGACCGACACCGGTTATCTTTCCATCTTCCCCGTCGACCAGGGCGTTGAACACAGCGGAGGCGCATCCTTCGCCCCCAACCCCATGTATTTCGATCCGGAGAATATCATAAAGCTGGCCATCGAAGCCGGTTGCAATGCCGTAGCTTCTACCTATGGTGTACTGGACATCATGAGCCGCAAATATGCACACCGCATCCCTTTTATCGTCAAGATCAACCACAACGAATTCCTCAGCCTGCCCAACCGCTACGACCAGACCCTCTTTGGCACCGTAAAGACCGCATGGAACATGGGAGCCGTCGCCGTCGGGGCCACCGTCTATTGGGGCAGCCCGGAAAGCGATCGCCAGTTGAAAGAGATCGCCGAAGCCTTTGAAATAGCCCACGAAATGGGAATGGCGACCATCCTCTGGTGCTATACCCGCAACGCAGGCTTCAAAGTCGACGGTGTCGACTATCACACCTCCGCCGACCTCACCGGCCAGGCCAATCACCTGGGTGTCACCCTCCGTGCAGACATCATCAAACAAAAATTACCCACCAACAACGGCGGATACCTTGCCACCAAACATGGTAAGACCTCTCCGCTGGTCTATTCCAAACTAACCCATCCCGACAACCATCCGATCGACCTCACCCGTTACCAGGTCCTCAATTGCTACAACGGTCGCGTGGGTCTCATCAACAGTGGCGGGGAAAGCAAGGGCGACTCCGACCTGAAAGATGCCGTCTTCACAGCCGTCGTCAACAAACGAGCCGGTGGTATGGGTCTCATCCTTGGCCGCAAAGCCTTTCAGCGTCCGTTCAAAGAAGGCGTGGAAATGATCCAGGCTATCCAGGACGTTTACCTCGACAAGGACATCACCATCGCATAATATACTGAACCGGTCTCCGGATAGTCTAACATCCGGAGACCCTTGATAATAATGATCTTCTGTTTCATTCGGAAAATCCTGTGGCGCCCTGTTATTAAAATGTCTCGCCCAAATTGAAGTAGATCGCATTATACCCCTTGCTAACCCCATAATCGATCCCGATATTCGACCCCGAATGCTTATTGAACTTGATCCGAAGACCACCCCCACCCGCCGGGTGGATATATGCAAACTGATGCGACACCGGCTCAGTCACCGTATTCATATTCGCAAACAATACAAATCCGAAAAGCCCATCCTTCGTAATGTCTTTCCTATATTCCGTCTCCAGGTAAAACAACGATTTGCCCATATACCGGAATGGATAAAAGCCCCTTCCGCTACGCTGATACGGTTCTGTACCAATGGCCGGCAGATTGAAATAAGGCGCATTGCTATACATCGTAGTCCAGAAATAACTCCAGATGCCCAGCATATTCTGCCCTTTTTGGCTAAAGGCAATATATTTCCTTGCATCGATGTACAATGAATGCCAGTTTGTATTACTACCCAGCGCCTTTAGATTTTCCCGGAATACTACGTTCAGATAAGCTCCGGGCAATGGATTAAAGGAATTATATCTCGTATCGATCAGCAGATTTAAGGTGATACCCTGCGAAAAAGCGTTCGAATGATTAGCCGTTCCATAATTATACTTCGTGAACTGCGGTATATTCACAGAGTCTATGTCAGGACGGATATGAATATTATAGTCGATATCCAAACCCGGACCAAACAACAGATAAGGTGTTATCCTTTTCAATACGCTTCCATAAAAACGGGCATAGCTATACCGTACCAATATCTTGTCATCCTCCGGCTGCTTGCCACCTAACCCCCACGTATACTGCGGGTAAATGGAGAACCGCGTGTCCGCCTGATAGTTCCACTTGTTACTCGCCGACCAGATATTCGCCCGGAGCGGGAAATTGAACTGCCCTCTGAAGTTGAAGCTGGGCGAGAAGGTCGCCGTCGACAAATAGGTCTCTTTCCGGTCACCCAGGTAAAAACCCGCAGTCGTAGACGTGATAAGAGCAGTCCCACCCCCCGGAACAGACGTACTCAACGGCAAAAATGTATAATATACCCGCCGCCCCGTCTCCGCCCGGGGATGATGGATCTTGATCTTCGTGACATCGAGAAATATTCCGATGAGGTCTCGCTGTCCCGTCGTATCCCTTTCAAGCGAACTGGCCGGCGCCACAAGCATATCTTTCGGGGTCTGCGCCCACAGGCACAACGGAATAAACAAGGAAAAGAGGCTAATTAAACCTTTAGACATAGCTTCAGGGATACCAATATTGTGCTATTTTTCAGGTATGAAACATCCCCTTACAAAGGCGGCCGGCTCCGGTCGTTTTGCCCATATTGGTAGCCGGATCTTGCTAATGTGTTGCTTTTTTACCCCATTGGCGCCCAATGCCATTGCCCAGCAGAAGCAGACCCCGACTACCAGTACATCTTCGGCCGGGGGCATCTTTGCCCCTCCCGGCGGCATCCAGGTCCTCACCACCGGCCCCCATGTCTCCCTCCGTGGTCTCAGCGCGGTCAACGACAAAATAGTATGGGTCAGCGGTAGCAGCGGCACCGTTGGCCGATCCATCGACGGTGGGGCGACGTGGACCTGGATCACCGTCCCCGGTTATGAAAAAAGGGATTTTCGCGACATCGAAGCCTTTGACGGAAATACAGCGATCATCATGGCCATCGCCGAGCCCGCCGACATACTAAAGACCACAGATGGCGGTAAGACCTGGAAGCTCGTCTACGAGAATACGACAAAAGGAATGTTCATGGATGCAATGGAATTCTGGAATCACGACAGCGGCATCGTGGTCGGTGATCCGATCAACGGACGTTTCTTTATAGCAAGAACCTTTGATGGCGGCAACAGCTGGCACGAGATCCCTTTTATGGAACTGCCAAAGGCCGATTCCACTGAAGGCTGTTTCGCCACCAGCGGCACCAATGTCCGCGCCCTTGATTTAAAAGAGGCTTGTTTTGTCAGTGGCGGCCCCCTTCGCTCCCGCCTCTTTATCCGCGACAAAGCCATCGAATTACCGCTGCTCCGGGGCGCCACCAGCACAGGCGCGAATTCTGTTGCCGTGAAAAATGCACACACCATTATTGTCACCGGGGGCGACTTTGCAAAAGATACTGTACAGGATGGGAATTGCTTTCTGACTTTGGACGGCGGCACTACCTGGATCCGCCCCACGACTCCCCCACATGGCTATCGGGGTTGCGTAGAATATTTCGGCGACAAAAATGTCATTTGCTGCGGCACCTCCGGCGTAGATATTTCCAATGACGACGGCTTGAACTGGCAACTCATCGCCTCCGCCAGTTTCCACGTCTGCCGCAAAGCGAAAAAGGGAAAAACCGTCTTCCTCGCCGGCGCCGGCGGCCGCGTCGCAAAGCTGGTGCTTTAGTCCTGAATTACCCTTCATATTTTCTTTTGTTTCCTTAAAAGGAAACTACTATCTTTATATTAAACCCTCCTTATGGAAAAGAAATTTGAAGTAATATTTCTTCCGGAGGCCGTAAAATTTATGAATGGGCTAGATAAAAAATCACAGGAGAAAATCTACTATAATATTCGGAAAGCACAGGTCACTAATGATCCAGTACTTTTTAAAAAATTAACGGCCACCATTTGGGAATTCAGAACGCTTTACAATCAAACTTGTTACCGGCTTTTCGCCTTTTGGGATAAAACCAATAATACCGTAGTTCTGACCACACATGGCCTGATAAAGAAAACCGGAAAAACGCCCAAAACTGACATCGAAAGAGCAGAGTACATTCGATTACAATACTATAACCAAAAAAAGTAGACTTTACATGCCAACCAAAAAATTAAAACCAGTTTCCCTGGATACTATGATAGATAATCATATAGGGAAACCAGGCACTCCTTCCAGAGATGCCTTTGAGCATGAACTCAGTCTCGATTTACTTGGACATGCAATCAAAGAAGCCAGACTTTATCATAATCTGACACAGGAAGAATTAGGAAAGCTCGTAGGCGTCCAGAAAGCCCAAATATCTAAACTGGAAAACAACTTTACTAATGCCAGATTTGATACGGTAATAAAAGTATTCAATGCTTTACATGCTAAAGTAAACTTCAATGTAAAACTCCCGAAAAAGAAATTGGTTTTCCCGGAACGATAGTTTAATTCAATCCCCTAAAATCCACCGGCACCAGCTTGCTGACCCCAGGCTCCTGCATCGTCACCCCGTAGATCACATCCACAGTACTCATCGTCATCTTATTGTGAGTAACAATGATGAACTGGGAGTTCTCGCTGAACTGACGGATCATATTGGTGAACTTGCCCACATTGGCATCATCCAAAGGAGCATCCACTTCATCCAATATACAGAAAGGCGCCGGCTTGATCAGGTAGATAGAGAACAACAAAGCAGTTGCCGTCAATGTCTTCTCTCCACCACTGAGCTGACTGATAGACGAAGGACGTTTGCCCTTGGGCTTGGCAACGATATCGATGCCCGTCTCCGCCAGGTTCTCAGGGTTCTCCAATACCATATCGGCCGTATCTTCCTCCGTAAACAAGGACTTGAACACCCGCTGAAAATTCTCCCGCACCTTATTGAACGTATCCAGGAATTGCTGATTAGCCGTAGCCTCTACCTCCTGTATCGTCTGCAACAGGCTATCCTTCGCACTCACCAGGTCATTCTTCTGCTCAAGGATAAATTCATACCGTTTCTTCATTTCCGTGAACGCCTCTATCGCCGTGGGATTCACCTCACCCAGATTCTCCAGTCTCTTCTTCATCTTGTCGGCCTTCTCCTGCAGATCTTCCACCGGTGTCTCACCCGTACGGGGCTGATCGATAATATCATCCAGGTTGATCCGGAACTCTACATTCAGCCGTTCTTTCATCCCCGCCAGCTGGAGCTTCAGCTCATTCAGCCGGTCCTTGATCCCACTCAGCATCTGCTCCAGCATTTCCTTTTCCTTTACCTTATGCCGCAGCTCGGTCTCCCGCTCGCCAAGGGCATTACGCAGGTTATAATAGGCCTGATCGGCTTCATTCAATTTCTTTTCCTCTTCCTCTTTCTTACGCAATAGTCCCAGCAACGCACCTTCCGCATTACCCAGCAATTCTTCGCTCTCGCTGATGCTTTCATTGGTTTGCTTCAGCTGCGAGGCATTGGCTTCGATCTGGTTGTGCAGGTCATTCAGCTGCTTGCTCTTGAAATCCATCTCCTGCTTAAGCCCGTTGATCCGGCTATGCTGACGCGTCACCTGCAAATTGAATTCATTGAATTGCGCAGAGCTGCTGTTATAGGCATGTTCAGCCGACCGGTAGTCTTCCTCGGCCGCCTGCGCCTTTTCTTTTAGCTCACTTACTATCCTGACCAGCTCGGTCCAGGCACTACGCGTATCCTCGATACCGGCAATGGTCTCTTCCAAATTGAGCTGCAACTCTTCCAGCCGGCCCTGGGAGGAATCCTGCTGTGAGTGAAGATTCTCTACTTTATTCTGAAGCGAGAAGACAAAATTCGTCAGGCGGTTGATATCATCCTGCGTTTGACGAATAGCCTGCTCTTTCAATTGTTCGTTGTATCCGGCTAATTCATTGTGCTTGTCCTGTATCGCCGTCTTCAGATCCCCAACCGTTGTTTGCAGCTGGGCTATTTCCTTCTGCAACTTCTCCAGGTTCTTGGCCCGCCCGATCTTCTTTCCTTCAAAAAGACCGACACTGCCCCCGGTAAGGGAATATTTCCCTTTTACATATTTACCAGTCTTCTCCAGCACCACAGCCCCATTGCTGTTTTCCAAAGCGGCTTCGTTCTCGGCAATAAAAACATTCCCCAGCAGGTGTTCAGCCAGCTTCCGGTACGTGTCGTCCACTTCAATAACCGACATCGCCGGTACCAGCCCTTCTCCGCCATGTGAAGCATCCGCCGCTGCGCCCGATACCCTGTCCAGCAAAAAGAAATTGGCCTTACCTTTCTTATTATCATCCAGCAGGTGTACGGCCTGCATGCCTTCCTGTAAATTATTTACCACATAATAGTTCAGATAGGGTTCCAGCACATTCTCCACCGCTGCCCTGAACTCTTCCTTTACATAAATGATATCGGAAAGTATCGGCGCTTCATGATTCCAGCCCTTGTTCTTGTGAAGGAACTTGATGCTCTCCGGATAACCTTCCATCGAATCGACCAGGCTCTTGAGCAGGTCGTGCTCGTTCTTCTTTGCATCCAGCTTCCTGCTCTCGTCTGCCAGCTGCTGACGCAACACTTCCATCTGCCCCTGGGCCTGAAGAATAGCTTCCTTGGTACGCTCCTGGTGATCCTGCAGCTGGCGCAAACCCGCCTGCTTGGACTCCAGCTCCTGTTCCTTCAGCTGCCGCTCTTCCTCCAGCTGCTTAAGCTGGCTGTCTCTTACCGTCCGCTCCTCTTCCAGCTGGCGGATACCCCGCTGCAAATTCTGTATCGAAGTGTCGGCTACTGCAACTTTCTTTTCCGCATCGAACTGGTCACGCTGGATCTGCGCATTTTCCCGGCGCAGCGCATCTACCGTCACCCTCTTTTCATCAAATACCTTCCGCGTCTCATCCACAGAGTCTTTCAGGGATTCCAGCTGCTCCTGCAAACCAGACAATTTATTCTCTTCCTCGCCCACCTGCTGACGGGTAAAAACAATACTTTCCTCCAGTCCTTTAAGCTGCCCCTCCCCCTTTTGCAGGAACTCCTGTAAAGAGCTTTCTTTTTCTTTCAGGAAGTTCAGCCGCTGTGAAGCCAGGTTCTTCTCATTCTCCTTTGTCCGCAGCGTCTGCAGCAGGTCGTTGAACTCGTGCTGCATCGACTGCAAGGCACGCTCCTTCTCGATAAACCCGACCTTCTGCTGTTCGACATCGGCTTCTTCAGACGCGATCATTGCTTCCAGCCTGATCTTTTTATCCGTCTCTGTTTCGGCTTTTTCGTTTAGCTCCCGATAAGTAAGATTAAATCCTTCCAGGGCCGCTTTAGCCAGCTCGATGCTAAGCTCACGGTACTCCTTCTTGATCTCGTAATATTTCTCCGCCTTCTTCGCCTGGTTCTCCAGACTTTTCAGCTGGTTATTGATCTCAAATAAAAGGTCCTCGATACGGGCCAGATCCTGCTCCGTGGCATCCAGCTTCTGCCGCGCCTCTTTCTTCCGGGTCTTATAAATAGTGACACCCGCAGCCTGCTCCAGCATACGGCGACGACTGTTCTCCTTATCCTTGATGATATCATCCACCATCCCCAGCTCGATAATGGCATAGCTGTCCGTGCTGACACCCGTGTCCATAAAAAGATTCTGGATATCCTTTAACCGGCAGGAGACGTCATTGAGACGATATTCGCTCTCCCCGCTTTTATAGAACTTGCGGGTGACCGTAACCGTACTGAATTCCGTAGGCAGAAGATTCTTTGTATTCTCAAAAGTCAGACTCACCTCCGCAAGACCGGATGCCGAGCGGGTCTTGCTCCCGTTGAATACCAGACTCTCCAGGTTCTCAGATCGCAGATGACTGATCTTCTGCTCCCCTATCACCCAGCGGATACTGTCAATTATATTGCTCTTCCCACAGCCATTCGGTCCGATAATGCCCGTAATGCCCTCGTCAAAACTGATAAGGGTCTTATCAGCAAAACTCTTAAATCCCTTTATTTCAAGGCTCTTTAATCGCACAGTTTATATAATTTACTTATGATAATCCACGCCCCTTCAATTTGGTCGGGCGACAAACCTACATTAAAATATGTAATCTTTGCCAAAATGATCCCCACCGGCTGTCCCTTGTTGAAAACTGGTTAATAACAACTTTTTTGTGCCCGGAGGGTATAAAAAAGTTCTCAATTGTATATATTTACTATTCTGACAGACCAAACAGTTCATATATGAATAATTTTATAGTCCCAATCGATTTTTCCGATGCATCCAAGAATGCTGCCCGGTACGCAGCCCATCTCGCCAACCTGGTTCCCGATGCTCATGTTATTCTTTATAATGTGTTTGATGCCCTGGAATACGGTTCCGACAGCAGCCCCCTCGGCACAGACGCGGAAGAGGACGCCAGCAGACAAGCCATCGTCGAATTGGCCCTGGGTAGCGTTCAAACCGAGCTTTCCACCATCACCAGCGCAAAGATCTCCCTGGTGGCCGAAGAGAACAACCGATTCCTGGATACACTCGAAGCTTATGTGGTCAAGAACAATATTCAGCTGATCATCATGGGCATCACAGGCGCCACCCGCCTCGGCCAGATCTTTATGGGCAGCAATACCCTCAACATCGTCAAAAGAGCCATCGCACCGGTCATCATCGTGCCCCCGGATGCGCACTCCCAGTCTGCAAAAAATGTTATGTTACTCACTGATTTTAAAGACATTGACGATACTATCCCGGTAGATGCCGTAAAGGCTGTGCTCGACCTTTTCAAACCCCGTCTGCACATCGTCAATGTCGACCACGAACATTATGTTCAGGTAACAGAGGAATACAAAGCGGAAAGGACTAAGCTGGAAGCAAAACTGAGCGATTACAAGCCGGAATTCTATTTCATCCGGCTCTTCGACTTCGTCGAAGCGATCAACCAGTTCGTAGCCGATAACCAGATCGACCTGATCCTGACCTTCCCCCGGAAACACTCTTTCCTCTCCAACGTCTTCAAAACGACCAGCACGACAAAACTGGCCTATCATAGCCACGTACCGATCGTAGCGATCACTGCATAAAAACATAAAAAAGAGGGCAGCGCATCTGCTCTCTTTTTTCTCCCCATGCCACCGGACGCACAATACTGGGACCAATGCTATAGCAGCGACAACACCACCTGGGATTTGAGACAGGCCTCGCCCCCATTGACGGCCTATTTCAGCCAGTTACAAAACAAACAGGTCTCTATCCTGATCCCCGGCTGTGGCAACAGCTACGAAGCCGCCTGGCTGCTGGACCATGACTTCCCTTCTATCACCCTGATAGATATCTCTGCCGTTCTTACCGCTCGCCTTCACGACCAATTCGCCACAACCCCCGACCCACCGCTGCGTATCATTACAGGCGACTTCTTCCAGCTCTCCGGACAGTATGATCTCATCGTCGAACAAACGTTCTTTTGCGCCCTCTCCCCCGCCCTCCGGGAAGGATACATAACACATATGCACAATCTCCTTCGCCCCGGCGGCAAGCTCATAGGCCTGCTCTTCGACCGCGACTTTCAAAGTGGCCCACCCTTCGGTGGCCACAAAACAGAATACCAAAATTTGCTGGAAAAAAAATTCAGGATCAAAACACTGACCCCCTGTTATAATTCCATCCCCCCACGAGCAGGCTCAGAATTATTCTTCATCGCGGAGAAACCCGCCGCATCATAGGCACTAAACCTCCGCCAAAGCCGCCAGATGCCCATACCTCAGCCAAAACTGCCGCTGGCATTAAACCTCAGGCTCCTGCTGACTCAAACAATGAAAACTCCCCAACCCCCATATAATATCCGTCGAATCGATCCCCACAACCCTGCGCGCAGGAAAACACTCCTGTATGATCCGCAGCGCTTTCTCATCCCGGTCACACCGGAAAGTCGGCACTATTACCGATTCATTGGCTATATAAAAATTCGCATAGGAAGCAGGCAGACGCTGATCTTCATAAACAACGGCCTTCGGCATCGGCAGCTCCGCAATATTGAGCTGTTTGCCATTCAGTAGCCGCATCTTCTTCAGATCCCTGAGATTTTCCTGTAGCAACCCATAATTCTCATCCTGTTTATCTTCCTCCACGACCGTAATGACAGTATCCTCATCCACAAAACGCACCGTATCGTCAATATGCCCATCCGTATCATCTCCAATAATTCCTTCCTTCACCCACAACACCTGCTCAACACCATAATAGTCGCGTAAATAGGACTCGATCTGTTCCTGGTCTAATTCCGGATTGCGATTGGGATTGAGCAGGCAGCAGGTAGAAGTAAGCACTGTCCCCTTGCCATTGAATTCTACCGAGCCGCCCTCCATTACAATACCCGGACAATATACCGGCAGGTTCAGCGCCTTTCCTACCAGCGTAGGTACCACATCATCCAGGTCGAATGGCGGATATTTATTCCCCCAGGCATTGTAGTTCCAGTCGACGATGACCTTCTTCTTCGCAGCTGCCGGATTTATCAAAAAAGCAGGCCCATGGTCCCTGCACCAGGCATCGTTCGTCGGGTGTAAAAAGAAAGATACCATTTCCATGTCCACACCCGCAGCCTCGAGATGACCGATGGCCGACGCCTTCATGTCGGCATTCACGACATTGATACGAACAACCTCACCCTTGGCAAGCTCCTTTACAAACTGGCTGTACTGCGGGTAAATAGCCTGTATCTTCCCCGGCCAGGAAGCTTCTTTATGCGGCCAGGAAAGCCACGTCGCTGCATGTCTGCTGAATTCTGCCGGAAAGTAATAACCAGAATCTTTAGGAGTCATATTATCCTTCATCAATATATCGCTTCGTAATAGGTTGATAGGAATCTATTCGCCTGTCGCGCATAAAAGGCCAGTGCGTACGGTAACGATCCGTTGCAGCCGTATCCAATTCTACGATCTTTGTCTCTTCTATATCGTGAGAAGCTTTATAGATCAACGACCCAAATGGATTGGCGACAAAGCTTCCGCCCCAGAACTTCATCGCTCCGTCCTGCTCAAAACCCACTCTGTTCACGCTGACCACATGTACCCCGTTGGCTACGGCATGACTCCGCTGAATGGTTTGCCAGGCATTATATTGTTCCGTATTGGTAGCTTCATCCTGGCTCGTTGCCCAGCCTATCGCCGTAGGATAAAAAAGGATCTCAGCACCCATCAGCGCCGTGATCCGCGCAGCTTCAGGATACCACTGATCCCAACAGATCAATACGCCGATAGAAGCATATTTGGTCTTGAAAACCTTATACCCCAGATCCCCCGGAGTAAAGTAAAATTTTTCGTAATAAGCCGGATCATCCGGGATATGCATCTTCCGGTATTTCCCGAGGTAGGTTCCGTCGGCATCCAGCACAGCCGTGGTATTGTGATAAAGTCCCTGTGCCCTCTTCTCAAAAAGGGAAGCGATAACCACGACATTCAGCTCCGCAGCCAATTTTCCAAGGACATCGGTAGATGGCCCGGGTATAGCCTCCGCAAGCTTAAAGTTTTCGTAATCTTCTACATCACAGAAATATAAGGAGGTGAACAGCTCCTGGAGACATACGATCTGCGCCCCGCCGGCGGCAGCTTCCCTGATCTTGTCCATCGCCTTCTGCAGATTGGCGGCCTTGTCAGCCGTACAGCTCATCTGCACCAGGCCTATCTTTACTTTGCTCATTTACTTTGTCGCTGCAGTTTTAACCGCAACGGGGTGCAAAGTTACAAAATTATTTTCTCCCCATCTGGCGCAAAAAGGCCACGTGCGAAGCGACAGCATAACGCACTCTTGGATATTCGATATAGACCAGACCATATTCCTGGCAAGCCTGCCGGATGATCTTGCTGATAGCGGGATAATGAACGTGTGATATTTTGGGGAAAAGATGATGCTCGATCTGAAAATTCAATCCACCAACCAGCCAGGATACCACCGGGTTATTGGTAGCGAAGTTGGCCGTCGTCTTGATCTGGTGAACAGCCCATTCATCTTCCAGCTTTCCGGTCTCCACATTGGCGACGGGAAAGGCTGTATGCTCGACCGTATGCGCCAGCTGGAAAACGATGCTCAGCACAAACCCAGCGACACAGGTAAAAATGATAAAGCCAACCAGCCAATCAGAAAAGCCGATAGTATAGATCGGAAGCAAAACAAACAGGAAGGCATGAAAAAGCTTGAACCCCCAGAACACAAAATGGTCGCCGATGGTCATTCTCTTCAATGGCATGCCGCCTACCTTGCTCTTGAAATATTTTATATAGTCCAGGACAAAGATCCAGAAGATGTACAGCAGGGAATAAAGAAACCAGAAATACAGATGCTGATACTTATGCAGCTTGTATTTCTTCTGCGTTTCGCTCATCCGCATCCAGGGCTGAATATCGATATCATCATCAACTCCATCCACATTGGTAAAGGCATGATGGATGACATTGTGTTTCTGATTCCACATAAAGCTGTTCCCGCCCAGGATATTCAGCGAGAAAGCCGCAAAATGATTGACCCATTTGTATTTGGAAAAGCTGCCATGAGCCCCGTCATGCATCACGTTAAAGCCGATAGCGGCAACGATGCCACCCAGCAGCACACATTCCAGTATCGCCCAAATAGCCCCCGGTGTAAAAAAGACCAGGTGAACGTATACAAAAACAAAACTCACCATCAGGATCACAGCCTTTAGGAAAAGGTTATAGTTTCCTGTAGTCGATTTACCAACTTCCTCAAAATAACTGCCGATCCTTTTCTTCAGTTCAGTGTGAAAGGAATGAGGTGTATTGGCAAATTTGGGCGTTAACATAATAATCAGTATTAAATATTAGACAAAAGTAATCTTTTTCAGGGGTATTTGATTGTTAAAACCGATACAATATACAAACGCGCTCCCAGACCTTTTGTTATGCCCACGCACTGATTCCCACACAATTAAGTGTCCATCTGTACAAATGAGTCAAAATCCCTTACCCCGATCACTTTTTCGGTGATAAACCCTTCGGCATAAGGTACCCCGATCATTTTTCCGAACATTTGATGACGCCCGATGATGGCATTCAAAAATTCCGGAGTGGAGATATAGGTCTGAGGCTCGTTCTCGCTGTATTCAGTAGAAAAGAACTGCGACGAATAAGCCCTTATAGACTGCAATTTGGCCTCAAAGACCGGCGTGATATCGTACACAAAAGTAGGATGAGCATACCGGTCCTGGATGAAATGGAATACGTATTTGGGACGCCAGTGCTCCTGCAGACGGCCTTCTTCGTCTTCCGTTGCAACCTTTCGCAACCCGCTGAGAAAACAGGACTCCGTGATCAGGTGTCCCGCACGCCCATGGTCAGGATGCCGGTCGTCCAGCGCATTGGCCAGCACTATCTCCGGACGATACTTCCGGATAGCCCTGATCAGCCGCCGCTGATGCGCCTCATCATTCCGGAAAAAGCCATCGGCCATCCCCAGGTTCTCCCGCACATCCAGCCCGAGAATGGTCGCAGCCCTTGCCGCCTCCTCCGCCCTTAGCTCCGGCGTCCCCCTCGTCCCCAGCTCCCCCCGGGTCAGGTCCACCACTCCGGTTTTCTTTCCGTTTTGCTTTTCCATAAGCAAAGTGCCCGAACATCCCAGCTCTACGTCATCAGGATGAACGGCGATAGCCAATATATCCAGTTTAACTGCTTTCATGGGCGCAAATGTACACCCTCCCGCGCATAATTGCCACTTCAGCGACACCATCCTCCGGTATCCTATTACCACATCTCCGGGCACCCGCCACCAACCCGCCCGAGCACTCCCCACCATCTCTGGGAGCACCCCTCCCCCCACCCCGGGGCATTTGGCGATTTCCGCTTTGTGAAGTACCTTCGCCGGTCGCATTTTTATAAATTTTTAAAAATAAAAAAGGTTAGACATGGCATACGATGTAGTCGTTCTAGGCAGCGGGACCGGTGGTTATCCATCCGCGATCCGCGCCGCACAGCTTGGCTTTAAAGTAGCAATCATTGAAAAAGAGAACCTTGGTGGAGTTTGTCTTAACTGGGGATGTATTCCTACTAAAGCCCTGCTAAAAAGTGCCCAGGTATTTCAGGACATCCTGCATGCAAAAGATTTCGGCATCGAAGCCTCCGGCACCCCCGATTTCCCCGCCGTGATCAAAAGAAGCCGCGGAGTAGCCGACAAAATGAGCAAAGGCGTACAATTCCTGATGAGAAAGAATAAGATCGACGTGATCCTTGGCTACGGAAAGCTGAAAGCCAAAGGTCAGGTGGAAGTCACCGGCGCCGACGGCAAAACCCAGATCGTAGAAGGCAAACACATCATCGTCGCCACCGGCGCACGCAGCCGCGAACTGCCCAACCTGAAACAGGACGGCAAAAAGGTCATCGGCTACCGCGAAGCAATGACACTTCCGGAAAAACCAAAAAGCATTATCATCGTAGGCAGCGGCGCCATCGGCGTGGAATTCGCCTATTTCTACTATAGCATGGGCGCAAAGGTCACCATTGTAGAGTTCCTTCCCCGCATCGTTCCCGTTGAAGACGAAGACATCTCAAAAGAACTGGAAAAGATGTACAAAAAATACGGTATCGAAATACTCACCAACAGCGAAGTCACCAACGTCGATACCAGCGGCAACGGCGTAAAAGCAAAGGTAAAGACATCAACCGGTGAAGTAACCCTCGAAGCCGACGTCGTCCTCAGCGCCATCGGTATCACCGCCAACATCGAGAACATCGGTCTCGAAACCCTGGGCGTAAAGACAGATAAGGGTAAGATCTCCGTCGACAAATATTATCAGACCAATGTACCAGGCATCTACGCCGTCGGCGACTGCGTTCCCGGTCAGGCCCTCGCCCATGTATCTACAAAAGAAGGTGTCATCTGCGTGGAGAACATCGCCTTCAACGAAAAGAAATACAAGCATCAGCCCGAAGGTCTCGACTATAACAACATCCCCGGCTGTACCTACTGCACACCCGAGATCGCCTCTGTCGGTTATACCGAAAAACAGGCCCGCGATGCAGGTTACGAAGTAAAGGTTGGCAAATTCCCCTTCACCGCCTCCGGTAAAGCTACGGGCGTCGGACATACAGAAGGCTTCGTAAAAGTCATCTTCGACGCAAAATACGGCGAATGGCTCGGCACCCACATGATCGGCTACAACGTAACCGAGATCATCGTAGAGACCGTAGTCGGCCGCAAACTCGAGACAACCTATCACGAACTGCTCGACAGCGTTCACCCTCACCCCACTATGAGCGAAGGGGTCAAAGACGCCATCGAAGCAGCTTATGGTGAAGCGATACACCTGTAATAAATAGCTTTCAATAAAAAAAGCCTCCCTTCCGGAGGCTTTTTTTATGCTTTATCGGCCGAAGGGCTCTAACACCCCCCCACCCCACTAACCTTTATCTTTATCCTCTTCTCCCCCTGTATGATCTCCAACGTCCCCGTCGACAACATCTCCTCCCCCTTTACCTGTATCACCTGTATCATCAACACCACCACAAACCCATTCCCCCGATACACCTCCTTAGTCGTCATCTTATCCACCACCTTACTCTCTTTTTTATCATACTTCATTACCACATCCTTCCCATGCCAGCGCAAAAAAGCAAATTCCGCCGTCTTCGTCGCCAGTATCTTCTTTCCCTTGTCGACATCCATATTGTCAAAAGACGTCTTCAGCGAATCATACGTATACAATCCCACACATCCCTCGATGGTATGCGGAGCAGCAACAAAAATATCCGGCGGCGGCAACGTATTGGCAGCAGCACCGGCACCAGCGCCATCGGCAGCCGCAGCCCCATGACGCGTAACATGTTTCTTCGGAGGTTCGTCACAACCCGCAATTACAGCTATACTCAATAAACAAATAAGCAGCGGTCGGTTAAAAAGGTTCATGCTGTAAAAATAAGGTCTTTCTTCCTATCTATTGCTTCGAAGGACAGGCCCCGATATCCACCCTCGGCTTACATCGGTCGCCGGTCTCAAGACTCCCCGCACCGCCCCCCTTGGTGTCATAATCCCATGTCAAACCCGCCTCCGTACTGCCCGTCGTATAAGACAGCCCATTGCCCCCCATCGGGAAGTCCTGTCCTACCCCAACGATCAGCTTTTGCTTGTGCCCCCCACCCCCATGAAAAGTATAGGTCACACTAAGACCCAGGGAATTGAAGCTGTTTAACGCATTCCCCAGATGCCCCCATACCCCGAGACTAAAATCATAGTCCGCAGGCCGCACCTCCGCCCCCAGCTGCATCGTCCGGGTATTGCCCTGCTGGTAGACCAGCAGCGCAAGCCCCCATACCCACTGTTCGCCCTCATACTGGTAATTGGCATTCCAGCTCCAACGCACAGGTACCTGGCTGCGGAAAGTATCCGTAGTCGCAGTCAGCGATTCATCAGGCCGGTTGATATGATGCGCACTCCCCCCAAGTAATAAGTTCCCCCTCCCATTTATCTCATGACTAAAATAAATACCTCCCGAAAAATCCGGATACCAATGCCTGTTAAAGATAGGAGGATCAGCAGCCGAGACACTTCCCGGGATCACCCCATACTGATTGATCTGGTCCGAAAACAAAAGCTGGCTATAATTGATACTCCGCTGCACCATACCAGCCTGAAGACCGCCGGTGACAAACCAGGTCTGTCGCTCTTCATTCCGGGCCACATTCGGCTCACCCGAACATATCGTATAGGAGTAGGAGCCATATATGCCCGTACGCTTCAGATATCCCTCACTGAAGTTCGTCGCCATCAGCCCCAACCCGCCTTTTATAGCAGGAAAGAATTTATCGACGGAAAGGACAGTATAGTTGAACTTCGATGGTATCGTCAGCCATTGCCTGCGATGCATCACGCTTACCCGTAGATCATTCTCACCTGCACCCGTAGCCGCCGGGTTGAGATATAGGGGAGAAAGATAGGGCTGCGAGAACAAAGGGTCCTGCCCCATCGATCTTTGACGGCCTGTCAGCAACACCACCACCGTCAGCAACAACATACACTTATTATTCATGATCATACGGTTTTTTAGGTTATCGTACTACCGTTATAAACCCGGATTTCACCGGAGCCGACTGATTCGGGAAAAGCATCCCCTTCCATTCCGTTCCATTGATATACCGGGCTTCTATCTGCCATCGATAAGCATCCTGCTGCACCTTCTGCCCGTTCCATTGCGCATTCCAGGCTTCGACCGGGGCGCCATCGCCATCCAGCTTCGTCGTCTCGAAGATCAGCTGCCCCCAGGCATTGTAGATCCGCAGATGATATTCTTTCAAACCCCTTCCCTTGGGTAAAAAAGCCCTCAGCTCAGCAACGCTACAGCCCGGACAGATGGCGCTGGGGACATAAAGAAATCCGGGGACATATAGGATCTTCACTTGCGTCGTATCCTCTTTCCGGCACCCCGTTACCTCATCGGCTATTCTCGAGATCACCACATAAGTGCCCGTGTCCCCATATCTGTGACTCACCTCCCGACCGCTATTTTCTCCATTCCTGTCGCCAAAATCCCAGGTGTATCGCATGCCTGTTACCCGCAGAATGCTGTCCAGGAAGGTGAATGTATAATCAGGCTGATAGATGATGCTGTCCGGCAGGATGACAACATGCGGCGGAGGTAAAGGACGGATGACCAGCGTTCCAGCCGCTGTAGTATCGGCACAACCCATGTCATTGGTCACCACCTCTCTGATCGCATAATTTACGGGCTGTAGTGAATCATCGGGTACCTGGAACCGGTAGTTCAGCGGGTTCCCTGCCCCCGCCACCTGTCCGTTGATCAGCCAGGACCAGGTCAACGATCCCGCACCATTGTAAGATGCAGCACCCGCAAGGGTCAGGGTAGTATCCGTATTACAGGTATAAATGGGACCAAACGGGTCTTTCAGCAGTTGTGGTGTAGCCGATACAATAAATGGATGCACCGCCGTGTCCGAACACCCGGCAATATTTTGTACGATCAGCCTCACCATATATGCTCCCGGACTATTGTACTGATAAGAAGCCGTCTGACCACCGGACTGAAAATATCCCCCGGCTCGCGAGCCGTCATAAAAGGTCCAGTTGACAGCACCCGCATCACCTGCATTCTTTGCCATCACATTCATATTGTAAGGCGTACAAGGCCTGCTATCACCGGTGTCGATAATAGCAGGAATAAGGTCTGCGACTCTTACAGTCACCGGCTGACTCGTAACAGAACAGACCGTTCCAAAGTTATTGACCAGCGCGGCTGTCAGCTGTACCATATAATCTCCTCCCCTGGCATAAACATGTCTGCCGGAGTCCAGATCCGATAGGCTGCTGTCACCCCAGTCCCACCGGAATGAGTTCCCGTTGACAGATAGATTCGTAGTGGAAACTGCATTCCCGGTACACACCGGGTTCGGCTTGATCGAAAACGCCGGCGTAGGCGGCGCAAAAACGTTCACCGTCAAATTCACGCTGGTGTCGGTACAAAAATTGGTCAGCCGCATAATAACATTATAGACACCCGGCTGAAGATATTGATGGCTTATCGTCGCCTGATCTCCGGCAACGATGACCGGACTGCTCCCATCTTTGAAATCGGCGATGATCTGTGCAGCGCCACTGCTATTATTGATGAACGTAGCCGTAAAAGGAGCACAGCCAAACAACGAATTCCCATTCAGCTGTATACCCGGCCGGATGACATTGGGTGATACGACGATGTCCAGTGAGTCCACCCTTGAGCCACATCGGTTGGTAGCCGTCAGACTTATCGTGAACGTATCGATGACACCCGTATGCCAGGTATGCGTCACATTCGCATAAGAGCTCGTCGTCAGCCCCGCCCCATCGCCAAAATCCCAAACATAAGACGTATTATTCCCCTCCGAAAGATTGATCAGCGTATCCGTAAAGGGCGAACAGCCCAATATCCTGCTCAGCGTAAAAGCCGCCTTTGGATCAGGGAAGACTTTTATACTATCCTTCCATATCGTAGTATCGCAACCGTTATACGCCTTCAGCGTTATGACATAGGTCGTATCCCGATGCCAGGGACTTGGTAAAAAAGATACACTATCCGGCTGAGTTAAGTCAGATCGCTGCCCGTTCCCAAAATCCCAGAAGAGCTGACCCGCCACTGCCGGACCGCTGTCATTTTTAAACAACACCCTCAGCGGCCCGCATCCCTCTGCCCCGCTCTTCGTAAAATGCGCCATCACCGAAGGCACCGAAAAAAATACCACCTGCATACTGTCGGACTTACAACCAAAAGGACTGGTCGTGACCAGCTTGACAGTATCCGCCGAACCCGGCGTGCGGATCGACAATCCCGGGAACAGCCCCGTCGTATTGCTTCCGATCAGCGAAGAATTATCCCACCAGTCGTAACGGCCGTTTGCCACTGCATCCGTCGTGACAGTGATAAGATCCGTCAGACCGACCCCGCTACAGACCGTCGTGCTGGAGGCAGTGAACATCGCCTTCGAATCCGGCCGGACAGTAACCGGAACCGACACCGTATCCGCACATCCCCAGCTAAACTGACCTGCAAGAAAATAAGTAATAGACACCGCGGGTTTGACCACCACCGTATCACCAACAGTATTACTCTTCAACAGAGAAGGCGACCAGGTATACGTTTCCGCCCCGGCTGCCACCATCTGCAGCGTATCCCCAATACACAGCTGCAGCAAGGACGGCAGCACACTGACCACCGGTGTTCGCCGGACAGTGATCAGCACGGTGTCGCTACTCGAACAAAGACTACCCGGCGAAGCGATAAGGATATATTGGAGAACAGTATCCGAAGAAGAAATCCCCTCATACAGGGCATTCAGAACAGGGTTCGCCGCCGCCGGATCGCTAAGCCCGGTCGCAGGCTTCCATTGATAGACGACACCGGCAACGCCTGCCCCTCCAATCCGGATATGCGCGCCACTACAGACCGTCGTATCCTTCCCTGCATCAGCGACGGGAGGAGGAGTAACAGCTATCTGCCCCGTGACCGTCACAGAAGCTGTACAATAGCTGTCGGTCACCTTCAGCGAATAGGGATAACTTCCGACAGCACCATAACTTACAGTCCCCGGAACAACAGCGCCTGCCGATACAGGTTGCCCCCCGGAAAACTCCCAGTCATACGTAAAAGGACCAGGAGAATAACAGCTGTCGATACGAGCCGATGGACTCACCGTATTGACCGTACAGATCGGATCCAAAGGCTGTAGATTTACCTTCGGCGTCCCGATAACAGTAAAAGAATCGGTATACACAGCAGGTGCGCAGGCAATCCCCGCATTCAGACCCGTCACCGTCAATTGAAAGATGTATTTACCAGTAGCGCTGAGATGTACCGAAGGCGAATACGAGCCGGCATCCGTGCTGTTGACAAATGCATATGCCATTCCGGAAGGGCTGCCACATCCCATCGGGTCCTTATACGTTATGACCCACTGATAAGCATCTCCCCCACATGCGCCAATGGGAGAGGTATTGGTTAGCTGCAGGTCAAGAGGACCACAATTATCATGTTTCGCCAGCGTAAAGGAAGCCTGGGGAGGATTTCTTACACAGACCGTCTCCACTGTGCTGTCCATGCCACAACGATTATTGAACACATAGAGCTTTACGGTATAGGTCCCCGGCGTATTAAAGCTGACATTCAGATTGACATTGCCACCAGTCCATAAGAGACCATTCGTGGGATTGCCATTCAGCGAGCCCGTGGCGCCGCTGATAATGGTGTAACCCGTTGCAGGACTTATAGCCCATACCTGGATGCCACTGTTGATACAGGTAGAGCCCGTGCCTCCGGTAGCAGTGATGACGCTGCCATATGTCGAAGTGCTTTCCAACTGCACCGGCGAGCGGACACAAACGGTTTTTGCAGGATAGACATATACGCTTGCCCTTGGCTTCCCCGACACATAGATCGGTACCACCGAAGGACTCGTAGTGCCACAGGGATTCTCTATCGTAAGATAGGCGCCAAAGGAATTATTAAAAGTAGAGTTACCCGAACTGCTGACAAATCCACAGGAACCGGTCCCAAAGAAATGACCGACCATGGCAGGTGGCGGATGCTGAAACACCTGCGCCGCACTGCCATCATTAATAAGGAAAGTATAAAGAGTTCCCGGTGGGTTACCCGATACATTGTTGAGTACAAATCGGAGACTATCAGAGGCACAGATGTCCGTATTACCAAGACTCGCCAACCCACCCGCTGGAGTCGACCCCAAAAAGACAATATATTGTTTGATACCCGTACATCCATTGGTGCCGGACACTTTTACCGTCATTGTACTACCGCCCAACGGAAAAGTATGCGCGATGACGACACCCGCAGGCCAACCCACAAATACCGAGTCAGGAGTTCCATCCCCCCATTGTATCGTATAGCCAGTGTTGATGGCCTTCGTTGTAGATTGATTCGTAAAGCTGAAGACGTAAGACGGGATATTGTTACATTTCTTAAAAGTGGAATTCCCGTTAAACGTGCCGAACTGAACAGCCGCATCCGCATTTCCAATAGAGGCATCAGGAGTATTCTTTACCGTCACCGTTTGATTGATAGCAGCGCTGCAGCCAAACTTGTTGGTGACCAATAAATTTACCGTATAATTCTGTGTACCGCTGACACCGATCGCTTTCAGAAATGGATAGGCAGGGTTCGTTACAGTGCTGGCTCCCCCATCCCCAAATGTCCAGGCACTGATAAGGTTATCACCGGTAGAATTATTGGTGAACTGTATAGGTACATTGCCACAATCGTTGTTGGGAGTCCAGCTGAACGCAGCAGTTGGCCGCTGATCAGAGACCCGGACGATCAGCCAGGTCGAATCTGCATCAGTCCCATCCGTGATCTTCTGAAATACAGAGTCAAACCCGGGCGTATTGTACACTATATTGAACGGACCGATCCCCGACCCCGTAGTGCCACCCGCCCCTTGCTGAAAGCGCCACGTGATATTTAAAGAACCCTGACCGACACTCTGGAAATTAATGGTGTTGCCCTGGCATACATTGATCGTGTCTCCCTGGGGTACAGGACGTCCATTGGCAGCAATACCTGCCACCACCGAGCCGGTAGCCATAGAAAAGAAGGGTTGAAGAAATGCCAGTAACAGCAATGCTCCTAACAGAGATCGTCGAACCATGACAGGTTGGGTTTAAGGGACCTATGGCTTGCAAAGGGAGGTCATCACCGGATTGGAGATAAACAGTGGTTTTGCGGACATCAACTACCGCAGATAAAAGGGTAAGCGCGAGGTGAATTGGACTTGGGAAAGGTTGGACAGTGAGAGGATTCGGTCAGGCCTGGTAAAGATAATAATATTAATGGATGTTACAAGTCTCGCAACGCGAACTGAAATAACTAATACGGACAGCTATTATGGCTGCACTATCCACAAACCCCTTCAGGGCAAATATCCCCACATACCGGGCCCGCATTGAAAAATTATGACTGACAACCTCTTTGAAAGAAGTATTTTCCAGGATGCCATCAGCATATAAGATGCGGAAGTGATCGCCTTGCTTCTCTATACGTAATGCAGAATGTTCCAGATTTTTCGCCAGCAAAGGATGCTTCGCCAAAGTATCAGCATTCAAAAGAGGGAAATGAGCGATCTCCTCAGGTTTAACTGAGCCACCATTCGGCGAAGTAACAGCCTGCAAAAGAACAGATCCGGACATCGGGTATCCACCGCTAAAATCATTATATACAATGCTAACCCTGATACTCTTTCCCGTAAAGCTGGTGTCTTCCGATAAAATGATACCAGCCTGTTGCCAGTTCTGCCTGGGAATAAAATCTTTCAGGTGAAGCTCTATCGTAAAACAGGTACATGCAACTTCCCGGATGAGCATATTCTTTATCACAGGCGACTGCAACGGATCTGGCCAGCTATCCCCCTTTAGCGTATATAAGGTCAGGTTACCCGGGTTATCTCCTCTCTTCTTCCAATATGTTTCATCCCGCGAAGACACCCACCAGCCCCTTGCAGACAGAGAGTCCTCCGCCAGTGAATGAAAGTCTTCTACAAACAGCTCTGCACTGCCACTACGAAAGAAAAAGGTCAACACAATGATCAGCAGGGCAAACCCTACAAAAACAAGCCCCCCTGTCAACACGCCCTTTCGTCCCTTCAATGATCTCGCACCTGCAACCTCTCCTTCGTCACGCTTTCCCTGACCTTCTTCTGCTTCAGCTCTGACATCCCGCCCCAGCCACTCTTCCCGGTACCGGTACCACCAGGGATAAAACCCCTCCTTTTCCTTCCGCTCAGGCTCCGTCGTATAAGGCGCACCCAACACGTACCTCGCAAGGCTATCCAGCGTCGGCACAGAAGGATTCTCCCGCCGGCCTGGCAAACCGGACAATACATATAAAGAGTAATTCTTTAGGCTCTTCCATCCAACAACCAACCCCGTCTCATCAAGGATCTTATTATACAAAAGTTTGCTTTCTGTCTCCGTCAGCGGCCGTTCAACCGCATGACCAAAACATTTAAAGCAGACCTCCCGAAAAAGTCCTGCAAAGACCCTGGTATCTATTTCATTATTAGTCATTGGCTTGCAGTCAAATTTAACCATTTACGGCAGATTTCCGCATGGCTTACGGACTTCCGCCCGCCTTTCCCGGACATTCATATAAAAGCATATTTTATGAAAAAGTATGTCCTTGTCCTGGTTATCATGTTCCTCATCTTTCCCATTACAGCACAGAACATCCAGCTCCATTATGATCTCCGCCACACCATATCCCCAACCCAAAACCCGCATAATTTCCCAACCCTCTATTTTGAATACTTCAAAAAACAGGACTCCGGTCATTCCTTTATCAAACCAGGTTCCTTCCTCCTCAAAACCGAAGCCGATCTTTTCGGAGCCAGCAACAACATCGGCAAATTCTTCCTCCAGGTATCTCAGTCCTTCCGCTTCTGGAAACCAAAGATCTTCTTATCCCTGCAATACAGCGGCGGTGGCGGCATCACAGAGCCAAAACAATACAGCTATTACATTCCGAATACTTTCTCAGCCGGTGCCGAATATCCTTTCCAATGGAAAGCAATATATTTCACCTCACAGCTCTATTACAGGTATGTCCCCTATCAGCGACCCAGCCAGGATCTTCTCTACTCGCTCTATTGGTGGAAAGGCCTGTTCAATTACAAGTTGGAAGTAGCCGGGGACTTCTCCGTCTGGACAGAGAACATCAACCACGGCGATGGTACTACACCAACCACAAAAGGCAAACGATTCTTCTTCTTTGCCGAACCCCAGGTCTGGCTTAACATCAGCAAAAAGATCTCCCTCGGCTCAAAGATCAATCTCTTCTATCACGTAAATACCTCCGAAGATCTTTTCCAGATCGCGCCAACTCTTGCAATAAAATGTAAACTATAGATCAACCAACTGTTTGCTGAAAGAAAATTCCACGCAACGAAGGGAAAAAAGTAGGCACAGGCTGGAATTTCAAACAAATATTCTGCAAATAAAAAAAAGCGGCTGTAAACCGCTTTTATTATATTTCTTCCCATCACATTGGCCTACGGCAAATAAACCATATCCATATGAAAATACTTCTCCAATACTTCATCGCGATGATCCTCATTCTGGATGACCCTCACCTGCCGCTTCCCACCTTCCGTACGGATCAGCTTGTTGTTGATAAGACTGATCCTCCCTTCTTCCGTCGGCAACGTACAGATCAGACTCCGCCTGAAATGAGACTCCGGTGAAGACTGATGATATTCATTCATCTCGTGGAAATCCGCCAGAACCCGTGGGGTCAGTGTAAATAAATAATCGATCTTAAAATCCTGCTTGGTCGCATTCCATTTTGCTACCGCTAAATATGACTTTCCATCTACTACCACCGGGTCGATGATCTGGTAATAGTTGCGGCCATCACTTTGTATCTCGCCGGGCATGATAGCTAAAGGAGCCATGGAAAAATCTCCATAACCTACATCCACCAGCCACTTACGGCCATTCAGTTCCACCAGCAACGCCATATGTTCGAATTCCCGGCCAAACTTATTGTTGCCATGATGCAGCCGCCCCTCGATCATCTTTACATCAAATCCACACAAGGTCAACAGACGATGAAACAAAACATTTAATTCGTAACAGTACCCCCCACGCTTATCCAGTATCACCTTTTGATACAAAAAATTGATCTGTAATAAAATGGGTATTTGATTGTGAATATCCAGTGTCTCGAACGGAATAGAGAGAACATGATTGCGCTGCAATTCGCGCAAAGTGTCCAGGTCCCTGTATACTATGCCATCGTAATTGATCCTTCGTAAATAACCGCTAATGTCCATGCTTGTAGAGTTTTATCAAATCCAGATTCTTAAGGTCAGTTCCTAGCTTTTTATCAATTCCCCTGCCATATTTGACAGCAAATATCCCCTTTGTGCTGCAAGATTCTAAAAATCCTGGCTTAAATAGCCCATTAGATCAGCCTATTTACAATTCAATAACAAATATCTCAAATTGGTCATCACACGTCAATCGTCTCACCGGGATTGGGAAGCAGCAGCTGCTTGCCGGCCGCCGCAAAATCCGCCTTCGCCTTTTCCGTGTCGATCTGTATGATTGGCCACGTATTATAGTGAATACCAACTACTTTATTACATTTTACAAAATCCGAGGCATGTATCGCATCTGCCGGGTCCATCGTGTAATTCCCCCCAATAGGCATGACAGCAAAATCCAGCCTGGCCCATAAAGGGATCAATTGCATATCCATCGTCAGAGCCGTATCTCCGGCCACATAGAAATTACCGGCAGACGTCGTAAAAACAAAACCCAACGGATTACCGGCATAGCTGCCATCACTAAAAGAAGAGGAATGAATGGCATTCACCGCCCGGGCCTTCCCAAAATCAAAACTCACCGGCCCCCCATGATTCACAGGATGTACATTTTCCACCCCATTTTTTTGAAGCCATCCCACCACTTCCGCTGCGGCCACACATTTGGCACCGGTTTTTTTAGCCACATTCACCAGGTCCGCCGTATGGTCTCCATGCCCATGGGTAATAAAGATATAATCGGCCTTAATCTTATCAATATCAATGTCTTTTACAGTCGGATTGCCCGTAAAAAAAGGGTCGAACAGAATCGTTTTCCCATTTACTGTGATCGATAAGGTACTGTGTCCGTAAAAAGTAAGTTTCATCAGTGATTGTTAAATTTGTTAAGAAAAACAAAACGACTTATCAAAGGTTCAGCAAAAAGTAATTTTTTTCCCATCCTATTTATTACGTTTGGCCCGCTCATACTGCAAAGGCCAATGCATTTCTTTAAATCCTAATTCGTCAGCCGCATGCAACGGGAAATACGGTTCCCGAAGCATTTGCCGGGCCATGACCACCAGATCCGCCTGCCCGCTTGCCAATACGGTCTCTGCCTGTATCGGATTGGTAATTATTCCCACCGCTCCCGTAAGCACCCCCGTCTCTCTCCGGATACGTTCGGCAAACTGCACCTGGTACCCGGGTCCGACAGGGATCTGTTGATAAGGCACCAACCCTCCGGTGGAACAATCGATCACATCCACATCCCGCTCTTTTAACAGGGCGCAAAGACGCACCGTTTCATCAGCCGACCATCCGCCTTCAGCCCAATCTGTAGCCGAAACACGCACAAACAACGGATAACCGGGAGGCCAGACCGATCTCACGCCTTCGACGATCTCCAGCAACAATCTTACCCTGTTTTCCCAACTCCCTCCATAGTCGTCCTTCCGATGATTGCTCAGCGGCGAAAGGAATTGATGTACCAGGTATCCATGTGCCGCATGTATCTCCACTACTTTAAAGCCGGCCAGCATGGCCCGCCGCGCCGCTAATTTAAAATCTTCCACAACATGACCGATCCCTGCTACAGTCAGCTCCACAGGTTCTCCATAATGTTCGCTAAAAGGGATTGCGCTGGGTGCCACCATCGGCCACCCCCCCTCCGCTTCCTTCAATAATTTACCACCATTCCAGGGTTCGCTTACACTGGCCTTACGACCTGCATGCGCAAGCTGAATACCGATCTCACTCCCCTGCGCCCGGACAAATTTGACGATACGCCGAAGCCCTTCGATATGCTCATCCTTCCAGATGCCCAGATCAAACGGTGAGATCCGCCCTTCCGGCGAGACAGCCGTAGCCTCCGTAATGATCAGCCCGGCCCCACCCACAGCCCTGCTGCCCAGGTGCACAAGATGCCAGTCTCCCGCGACTCCATCATGGGAAGAATACTGACACATGGGCGAGACGACGATGCGATTTCCCAAAATGATATCCCTCATCGTAAGGGACGTAAATAATTGACTCATATTAAATAATTCGGCCTTGATAAATATTTGACCCGCGAAGGTCCTAAATTTACAGCAGAAATTCCCCATCTATGAGAAGAACCTTCCGCCACTTGTCGGTTTTCGCTATCACGGCCCCGCTGCTCCTGGCATTCCTTTCCCCGTCCCGCACACCCGTCGCCCCGCCCAGCCCCGCCCGCACTGCCCGACCCCACCCCACCCAGTCCACCGGCGTTCTCATCGCCGCCGCAGCCGATCTGAAATTTGCCATGGACTCCGTCGTCGCCCTCTTCTCCCGCCAAAACCCAAACATAACAGTCAAAGTCGTCTATGGTTCTTCAGGCAACTTTTTCCAACAGATCGATAATTCCGCCCCCTTTGATCTTTTCTTCTCCGCCGACATCGACTATCCCCGTCAGTTGCAGCAAAAGAACAAGACGATATCAGATGTAAAACTTTACGGCACAGGACAGCTGGTCCTCTGGAGTAAAACCCTCGATCCAAACCAGGAGAAAATGAATAGCCTGCTAAGCAGCAACATAAAAAAAATAGCCATCGCCAACCCCGCACATGCCCCCTATGGCAAACGCGCAGAAGAAAGCCTCCGTTATTATCAGTTATATGATAAAATAAAAGACAAGCTGGTCATCGGGGAGAATATCGCGCAGACAGCACAATATGCACAAAGTGGCGCCGCAGACATCGGGATCATTGCCCTTTCATTGGCGCTCTCCCCCACCATGCAGCAGACCGGTGGCAAATACTGGTTGATCCCGGCCAGCTCACACCAGGCCCTGCAACAAGGCTATGTCCTGCTGCCCCATGCAAAAGGTAATACAGACGCCGAAAAATTCGCCACCTTCTTCAGCTCTCCCTCAACCGCCACTGTCCTTCAAAAATTTGGATTTGGACTATGAATACACTTTCCGGCGAGATCACCGCGATCACGACAGAACAACACATTTCCCTGGTAAAAGTCCTTGCCGGCGACCAGCTCTTCTATTCTCTTATCCTCGACACACCCGATACAAGTCCCTGGCTTAAGATCGGCGCCGCCGTTCGCCTTCTCTTCAAAGAAACAGAGGTCATGATAGCGCTGCCGACATCCACTCCACTACCCATCAGTGTCCGAAACCAGCTTCCCTGTCGCATCACCTCCATCATCAGCGGCACTATCCTCTGCGAGCTAGCCCTCGACCTGGCCCCGGGCCGCCAAATAAAAGCAATAATTACCCGCGCCGCCTGCGATGCACTCTCCCTCAAAGAGAATGACCCGATTATAGCGCTGATCAAAACGAATGAAGTAAGTTTGGCACATGATTGACTGGTCACCTTTATGGCTCAGCCTGCGTCTGGCAGCTTTCACCATGGCAATACTGCTACTGCTGGGTATCCCCCTCGCCTGGTGGCTCGCCTACAACCGGGCCCGGTGGAAAGCCGCCGTGGAAGCCGTCATCAGCCTTCCCATGGTCCTTCCCCCTTCCGTACTTGGCTTTTATCTTCTCCTGGCCTTTAGCCCTGCAGGAAGTTTTGGCAGACTCCTCGACCAATGGTTCGATCTCCGTCTCGTATTTACCTTTCCCGGGCTCGTCCTTGCATCTGTCATCTATAGCCTGCCCTTTATGATCAACCCTCTGCTGGCCGGCTTCAGAAGCCTGCCCCCGGACCTGCACGAAGCTTCCCGCACCCTTGGCAAATCGGATTGGACGACACTCTTTCACGTCCTGCTCCCCAACATGCGGGCATCCCTCATCACCGGTGCCGTGCTAAGCTTTGCCCATACCATCGGGGAATTTGGCGTCGTAATGATGATAGGCGGCAGTATTCCCGGTCAAACAAGAGTCGCTTCAGTAGCCATTTACGACGAAGTGCAATCGACACACTACCGGCTGGCCAACCATTATGCCCTGGTGCTCCTGGCACTTTCTTTTACCATCCTGCTCCTGGTCTACCTGATCAATCACCGTTATAATAAGCCAAAATCGATGCTATGACGGAAAACCCAACCACTCCCGCACCAACCCTAATATTCCGGACCACCAAAATGCTCCACACCGCGTCCGGCCATCAGCTGCTCGATGTCGGATTCCAGTTGAAACAAGGCAGCATCCTCGCCCTTTATGGCCCCTCCGGCGCAGGTAAGACAACCATCCTGCGAATCCTTGCAGGCCTCACCGACACAGCTACCGGCTATATCCGGGTCGGCGAAGATATCTGGCTCGACACCTCCCATCACATCAACCTCCCCGCCCGCCATCGCCCCATCGGCTTCGTCTTCCAGGACTTCGCCCTCTTCCCCCATCTTACAGTACGCGGACAGCTGGAGTTCGCCCTGCCAAAAAAAACAGACCGGCTCATCGTGGACGAGCTGCTGAGCATGATGGAGCTGGAAGAATTACAACATCGCAAACCCGCTATCCTCTCCGGCGGCCAGCAGCAACGCGTAGCCCTCGCCCGCGCCATCGCCCGCCGCCCCCGGCTCCTGCTCCTCGACGAACCACTCTCCGCCCTCGACGACGAAATGCGCTATCGCCTCCAGGACTTTATCCTGAAAGCACATCGCTCCTTCCAGCTGACAACCATCCTCGTCAGTCATTATCTGCCGGAAATATTTCGGCTATCCGATGAAGTTATAGTATTGGAAAATGGGCAGGTCCGCAGACAGGACACAGCCGCCAACATCTTTCTCGAAGAAAAGATCAGCAGTAAATTCAGAGTAACCGGAGAGATCATCGACATCCAGCCTGCCGACATCGTTTGTATTGTCAGCGTATTATCCGGAAATAACATTGTAAAAGTAGTCGCCACCGCCGCAGAAGCTGCCGCCTTACACATCGGCCAAAAAGTCGTCGTCGCCTCAAAAGCCTTCAATCCTATCATCCTCCCCCTCTAATCCCAAAATCCCTGCGCCTTCACCTCCATTCCCCTCTTCCGCAATAACTTTCTCAATCGTACCACCTCCGGACTATAACCCGCCAGATAATACACCGCATCGTCCTGTCCCTTACCATCCAACCCCGCCACCCACTGATCCAGCTCCTCATACTTCCGCGAGGCCCCTTTCCCCAATGACTGCAGCCCCCACCCGGAAAAATACTGATCGAACTCGTCCCGATGATGCTCCTCCGATAGAACAATGGCGCCGCCGATAACCGCACGATCTCCCGCAAGCTGCCGCAGAGCAAGAAAATGACCGATAGCCGTCTCATCCCCCAGAAAGACCAGCCGCTTGCCGCGGGTAGGCTGCTGATGAGAAGAGGCCACTCCCAGATAAGCAACGGTATCCCCCGTCCGCAACTGCTTGCCCCATCGGCTGCCCGGGCCTTCATGCGCTGTATGAATGATCAGTGTACAGGTCCTCGTCTCTGCATCCCACCCGGAAGGTGTATAATCCCGGTACACCCAGGTACCCACTTTACATTTAATATGCTGTGCGCTGTCCCACTTGCTCATGTCGCAGTCAGGCAAATGCAGATCGATCTCCCGAACCGTATCCGGCTCCCAAACCCGGACTGCCAATACCCTCGCGCTATGGATAAAGGCCGTCTCCGCAAGGGTCAGTGCTTTTTGTGTTAGCTTGTTCATAATACAAAACAACGACAACATCCCCGGGCCGACAATAGAATAATACCGGTAATCATTGGACTATTCGCGGTTGCTTTCACCATCACCGCTGCGCCACACTCGCCGCTCCGCGATACTCCCCCCTGAATTCCCCCGGCGTCTGCCCCACCTGTTTCTTGAACAATCGCGAAAAATAAGTATGATCGTCATACCCAAGCTCATGGGCTATCTCCTTCACGCTGCACTGGCTGTAGTATAATAGTCGTTTGGCCTCCAGCACAATCTCCTGCTGTATCCAATAGCTCACCGTAAATCCTGTCGTCTCTTTTACGATCTCATTCAGATAGGAAAGCGAAAGATGCAAAGCATCCGCATATTCCCCGGGACTCTTCAATGTCTTGAACCGCTGCGCAATCATTTGTCTGAATTCAAGCGTGATCACCTTCGACCGGCTTATCTTTCCTTCCACAATACCACATCGCCCCGCATAGAGGTCCGCTACTATCCCCACAAAAGAAGCAAGCAGGGAATAAATCGATTGCCTCGAATACACAGACTCCCGCTGCTCAACCGCCGACACCAACCGCAGACACTGCACCAGCGGTTGCATTTCAGCTTCACTCATCACCAAAGGCTTCGTCACCAGGAAAGGATCCTCCAGCACCGTTCGGAACAGATCAGGGATCAGACCAGCGTCGATAGCAAGGAACCAACCCTTCGCATCCGGCGATGAGCTCTTATAATCATGCACCTGGCCCGGTGTAACAAACAGTGCAGTATTCTCTTTCAGAACCTGCAAGTTAAAATCAACCATCATCTTACCCCATCCCGCTTCCAGTAACAGAAAAATATAATGATCATCCCGGTGCGCAGCCATCCGTGCAGATTCCTTAGCCAACTCACCCAAAATATCCACTCGCTTCAGGTGATATCGCTGGTCAGTATGCTCCTGTAGCTTATGTACCGGTATTGTACTTCGTTTCGCCATATGTCATATGTATCGCGGAAAAAAATTGCCCAAATATAAATTTTTTGCCGCGATACTCGTTAAAGTCTGTACGCTTCGCGTACGAACCGGGCTCCGCCCGGTTTTGTCAAAATTAATGTTTACTTTTCAGTCGTAAATAATACTATGGCACAGTTGTCCGTCTGGGAAAAAGAAAGTTTTTTTGCACCTGCCGATATCGTCATTGCAGGCAGCGGCCTGGTAGGCCTGTGGAGCGCCTATTATCTGAAGAAACATGCCCCCTCCTTAAGCATCACTATCATTGAACGCGGTCTTATCCCTACCGGCGCCAGCACGCGCAATGCCGGCTTTGCCTGCTTCGGCAGCCTGTCCGAACTGGTCTCCGACGCCGAACAAATGGGCATGGACCAGCTGCTCGAACTCGTAGACATGCGCTACAGGGGACTAAAGAAAATAAGAAAAGTCTTCTCCGCCGAAGACATCAGCTATGAGAACTTTGGTGGTTACGAGCTTATCGGCAATCGACCGGATACCGATTCATCTGCAAGCCAATCCGGGGCCGCAGACCCATCTGCCCCATCATCCTCTGCCCCCGATCTAACCGATCTCGACCAGCTCCGCTCATCTATAGACGAATTCAACCGCACCCTCAAAAAGGTCACCGGCTACCAAAAAACATTCCGCCTCCAAAACGAGAACATCGCCCAATTCGGGTTCTCCAACATCCAATACCTCGTAGAGAACAGGTCCGAAGGCCAGCTCCATTCCGGCAAACTATGCCAGGCCCTGCTCCGCCTTGTACAATCCCTGGGCGTCACCGTGCTCAACAACGTTGAGATCACCGGCTTTGAAAAGGTTAGCGGCCACATCCTCTTACATACCCAACACGCTATCCCCCTGATAGCCCAACAGCTGCTGGTGGCAACCAATGCCTTTGCCCTTCAGCTGCTGCCACAGCTGGATATCACCCCCGCACGCGGTCAGGTCCTCGTCACCTCTCCTATCGACGGGCTTCCGTTTAAAGGTACCTTCCATTTCGATAAAGGGTTTTACTATTTCCGGAATTTAGGAGACAGAGTCCTTTTGGGGGGAGCCCGCAATATGGCGGTCGAAGAAGAGACAACAACAGAAATGGAGATCTCCGACAGGATCCAGCACGAACTCGAAAGATTTCTACAGGAAACGATCCTGCCCGACCGCTTCTATACCATCGAACACCGCTGGAGCGGCATCATGGGAATGGGTAGCGAAAAAATGCCCATCATCAAGGCGGTCAACGACCACGTATTCTGCGCCGTACGTATGAGTGGAATGGGCGTTGCACTTGCCCCCATTGTTGGAGAAAAGATAGCCATGCTGATGACCAGTGGTCCCGAACCGATCTCCTGACCCGCTGCTCCGGGCCAATCGCCTGACCAATGGCCCCGGGCCAAACCACATAAAAAAAGGCCCGCCTTAGCGAGCCTTTTTCATTATTAAAACAATCACTTATTTCACCTGCCAGAAGATCTTTGTGCTTCGCGTATCCTTACCGGATACCGCTGCATAATTGGTTGGATTATACAACTGCTCATTCGGCGGATAAAGCAGACGAGCCGGAGGCAACGGAGCATTCCCGTTGGTAGACGTAAAGAAAGGCAATGCCGGATAACCCGTCCGTCGTACTTCCGCCCAGGCCTGACCAGCCTGCAGGATAAAGAAATTGATCCAGTTCTGAGTGCCTATCTTGGCCAGCTTCTGCGCCGTAGTGCCCGTATAGGCTACATTGGCAATATAGGCGTCGACGGCAGTAGAAGCAGGCGATGGTGTAGAAGCCCAGCTGCCCGTGCTCAGATTGGCCGTCTGATTGATACTATAGTAAAAATCAGTAGACTGATGGATCCCGTTAGCATAAGCCGTCGCTGCCGGCGTAGATCCCGCTCCCCATCTTTCATTGGCCTCTGCCGTCAGGAAACTGACTTCCGCAGCAGTAAACAACACTCCCGGAACATTGTAATTGTACATAAAGGTGACCGTGTCATAAGTAGCGTATATCCCATACCCCCCTTCATAATCCGACACAGTACCGGTCGAAGGGAATCCCTTGTAAGCGCTGCCCTGGGCAGAGTCCCACAGGACGGCCGTCCTCGGATCACCATTGTTCACCATCAGGGTATCCAGCAGAAAAGCAGGAGCAAAGGGACTCAGCGTCAACGCATCCTTCAGATCGCTCTTCAGCGTAAGCCCGCTCATCTTCAGCGTTACATTTTGCGAGTTAGCTGTTATCAAAGGATAAGTAGTGGGATCGGCCAGCATAGCGCTGACTTCTGTTTTTGCCGTAGTCTCATCGGAATAAGAAGTACGCATCAGCAGCCGCAGACGTAAGGAATTGGCATAACGTCTCCACCAGCTGAGATCACCCCCCAACAGGATATCCTGCTTGGTAAGGCTGGCCGCGCTTTCCGGAGCAACGTTAACCGTATCAAAATAGGTATTCAGATCCTTCAACCCCAGGATCAGCGTGTCATAAATAGCTGCGGCATTATCAAAAGGAGCATAACTTACCGCCCGGGTCGTATTCAACGAACCCGCCTTGGAAAAAGGAATATCCCCCCAAAGATCCACCATCTGCGCCGTCTGATCATACAGGATCACCTTAGCACATTGCAGGAACACATACTGCTTGGCCTGCTCGGTAGCCGACAGCGCCGCATAAGTAGTCTGCATTTCCCGGTAGCTGCTCATGATCCCGGGACCATTATAGTTATAGTCTATCTGGGAGAGATCGGAAGGCATCGAACCCGCATAAAAATCGTCCCAGCGGGCCTGGTTATACGTGATGGAAGGGATATACATCTGCGTCCCGGGAGTGATAGCCGTCTCCTGTGAAAAAGCCGCCGTCGCAGGCATCACGAACGTCGCAAAGTCATGATAGGAAGGATGGATCCTCGGGTTCAGGAACATACCGGATAATAATTTGCTCATCGACCCGGTGGTGGTGGTCTCGGGATTTAAATAATCCTTTTCCAGCGTCTTCTTGCAGGAAGCGACACCACCCGCCAGCAGACTTACGCAAACCGCGTTTATCAAAAATCGTTTCATTGCTCTCTATTTAAAATATTTTATAAATCATTTCAACTAAGATCTGTGCGCTAACGCTCACTAAAACTTCGTGCACAGACGCTCACTAGAACTTCGCACGCAGACTCACACCCAAACTCCTGGTCGGTGCAGCAGAACCTCCGTCGATACCCTGCGCCAGCCACGAAGAGCCAACCGGCACTTCCGGATCAAGCCCATGAGGCAGCGTCTTATAGATATAGAACAGGTTCCGGGCAATAAAGGCCACCTGCAGGTTCTGGACATGCATTTTGGAAGTGATGCTGCCCGGCAGATTGTAGCTCAGGGTCGCTTCCCGGAATTTGATATAGCTGTTGTCAAACACCGCATTTTCATACAAACCATTGGTCTCCCAGTCATAGGTATTCTCATAGTACATGGCAGCAGTGATCACCTTGGTATTGGGGGCGCCCGAAGACGTCACACCTTTTAAGATGACCCCGTCATTGCGGGAACCATTCGCAGCCGCCGTATAGTCCGCATTGGCATCGCTATTGACATTGTATGCTATCCCGCCGTGCGCCGCATCGCGGTATTTCAGCGTGCTCTTATACATACCCGAACCCACCTGGTAATAAGTAGAGGTAGAGGTCATCTTACCTCCAAACCGGTAGTCGATCGTAAAGTCAAGAGAAAAGCTCTTATAGGCAACGGAGTTGGAGAACCCGCCTACAACCTTAGGCATGATATTACCCACATATTTGTAATCATTGGTATTATTGGTATAAAGACCATAGTCGTCGATGATGGCATTTCCTTTGGCATCCGTAGCCTTGGGATGCACATAAATGTTCCCAAGGGCATCCCCTGCCTTTGCCCGGATGATGATATACCCTCCATCCTGGTTGCTCAGATCAAGAGAGGTCAGGCCATTGGGCAGACGCACCAGCTTGTTCTTGTTGATCGCGAAATTGAACCGGGTGGTCCAACGAACATTCCGGGTAACCAGTGGAGTTGCAGTGATGGCAGCCTCAAAGCCATAGTTCGCCAGGTCACCGGCATTCGCCAGCACCGTAGAGGCTCCGGCCGAAGTAGGCACAGAAAGCGTAAGGATCTGGTTAGTCACCTTATTATTATAATAGCTAAAGTCCAATCCTATTCTGTCATTAAGGAATCTAGTCTCCAATCCGACTTCAGATTCTCTTTTCTTCTCCGAACGGATGTCGTTGTTACCAAAACCCGAAGTGTTGGACCACTGGTACAAGGTATTGGCGCCATTATAGGAAAGCCCCGTCTGGTTATACGCTACATTGGGCTGATAGATATTGGGATGATTACCCACAATACCATATGAGGCGCGCAGCTTGGCATAACTTATCTGGGTAGGCAGTTTGACCACATCCGAAAAAACAAAACCAGCGTTCACAGAAGGATAAAAATAGTTGTTTACCCCGGGTGGCAAGGTGGAAGTACCCTCGTAACGGCCGGTACCTTCCACATATAAGAAATTCTTATAGTTGACATTCACCACGCCAAAACCAGCCACATCTGTCTGTTCTGTGCGGGCGCTGTTCGTAGCCAGTGCCCCTACGGAGTTGTTCAGGCTAAAGAAATTCTCGTCCTGTAACCCGGTACTGGTCGCTGAATTCTGGAAATGATACACCTGCTTACGACCGGTAAATCCACCCGTAAATCCAAGGCTGAGGTCATTAGTGATCTTCGGATTGTACGTCAGCAGAGCGTCCCCGTAAAATACATTGAACGTGCTCGACGTCACCGAATAGGCGCCCGTATTCCCTGTTGCAGCAGGCTGACTGTTATGATCTTTTTCCTCGATACCCCTGTTGGTGAAGTCACCACCTACTCTTCCCCTGAATTTCAGATCCTTCGTAATCCCTACATTCAGGGTAACACTATTGATAAACCGATTTTGAGTTTCATCATAGCTATCCCGGAGCGCTGTCCACAAATAATCCATCAGGTTCGTGGCCCGGATATTATAAGCCAGCTTCTGATCCTGGTCATAGGCATTGTTGGAAGGGAGCACATATTTATAGCCATCGGTGGTCTGATAATGCTTGAAATACGCACTCATATCGTCCGCCCGGCTGAAGAAGCCATTAAAGGCTCCAAATACCTGGCTTAACAGGTAAGGCCGGTTGTGCGTGAAATTGTAATTGTAGGTCGAGACGAGATCCAGGCTCACCCTGTCGCTCAATTTCAACGTACCATTGAAATTGAAATTGTTCTTATTCAGGTTGCTCCCCGGCATAATGCCCTTGTAGTCCATACGGGTATAAGAGAAGCGGTAGTTACCTTTTTCGCTCGAATTGGAGACGGCAATATTGCCATTGGAGTTGTACCCCGTGGAGAAAAAGTCCTTATAGTTATTAGGCTGCGCCACATAGCTCCGCATCGTTCCGTCCCAATATCTTACCTGCGATCCATCGAACTTAGGACCGAACATCGTATACGCACGCCAGTAAGGATGATGATAAGAGTCCGCAGTTGCCCAGCCGGTTGCGTCAGCTATGCCGTTCCCTACATTCGTCTGCGCATCATAACCCGGACCATAATCATTCTGATAATCGGGGCTGCTTGCCAGCTTCTCCTGGTTGAACACATAGTTCAGATCTACACCAAGCCCCTTGCTCTTTCCGCCTTTCTTGGTGGTGATGACTACCACACCATTGGTGGCTTCGGAACCATACAAGGCAGAGGCGCTCGCGCCTTTTAAGATGGTAAGGCTTTCGATATCGTCAGGGTTGATATCCAATATCCCGTTCCCCGAGATCCGTTGGTTGCTATAATACCCGTTGTTGTTGGCATTGTTGCCCAGGTTACCCGCAGGATCGTTATACAAGCGGATCGGCACCCCATCTACTACATACAGGGGCTGCGTATTCAACCCAATGGACGAAACACCCCTGATCTGCACCGCCACAGCGCTGGAGGCGCCGCCAGGAGCCGACGTAATCTTTACACCCGCCGCCTTACCATAAAGAGCGGAAGCAAAATTGGTATTGCCGCTCTCAGTAAGATCCTTTGCCGACACCGTGCTGACAGCATAACCTAAAGACCGGGCCTGCCGCTTGATCCCCAGGGAAGTGACGACAGCCTCTTCCAGACCAGCCGAAGTATTTACCAATGAAACAGTAAAATCTGTCTTTGAACCTACCGGAACCTCGTTCCTTGTATACCCGATGGCGCTGAATACCAGCACGTCTTTGGCAGAAGCCAGTATCTTAAAATGTCCTTCCGCATCGGTCGAAGTACCCGTCGATCCATTTCTTACATAAACAGAGACGTCTTTTACAGCATGTCCCGCACTGTCCAGCACGGTGCCGCTGACAGTCTTCTTTTCTTGCCCAAACGTTGTGATGCTTCCCATACACAGCAGCATCACAAGCATCAAGAAACTTCTTGATTTACTCATAGCAGTTTGTTTTAGTGGTTTTAAAAATTTAATAAATTAATTAATCGTCATTACGACATGTGTAGTAGAATGGTTGCAGATCGTAGGATGCAGGTTAAGAAGGTCAGAGTCGGGGGGACGTTAGACTAAAGTCAGGTGGATAGTGCCGGTACTTGATTTAGCTGGTAGTAGTTTTCCATGACAAGTGCCGCTGCTCCGATAATTTCAGCGTTATATCCTAGTTTTGAAATTTCGATACTCGTACTGGCAGAAAGACGAGGAATACAATGCTCGTTCAAAGCCTGCTGTATGGGTGTCTGCCAGATGATACCCGGTGAAGCCCCCCTGCCGCTCAAAATGATCACCTCCGGATTAAGCAGGTGTATCAAAACAGCCACACCCCTGCCGATCGTATAGCCGGCATCAGATAAAAGTTCGATCATAAATTGATCCCCCTTGCCGGCTGCCGTAACAACGGTCTCTATGGATCGCTCCACATGATCAGCCGGCAATTCCTTTACCATGGATTGCCGCCCCGCCTGCAAACCCTCGCGGGCCTTGTCCAATACCACCAGCAAGGACGATTCTGTTTCCAGACATCCCCTCTTTCCACATTTACATAATTTTCCATTCAGGAACAGAGGAATATGACTGAACTCCCCCGCAAATCCATTCTCCCCCTGGTACAATTCTCCATTAATGACCAGGCCCAATCCAATCCCCCACCCAATATTGACGACCATCGCAGTCTTGCGGCTACGCGCAGCCCCAAATTTCAACTCCGCCAGCGCAATAAGACTGCTGTCATTGTTTATATATACCGGTAGCTCCAACCTTGTCTGTATGTATTCTATAACAGAGCCATGAGGAACCTCTAAAAAAGAATAATTGATCCCTTTTATCGCATCCACAAAACCAGGCATGCCAATTCCTATTCCAATGATCTTGTCTTTGGGGATACCGGAACCATCAATAACCTGCTCCAGCTTTTCGGTCAGCTGAGAAAGAGCCTGGGGATTCCTCGATAAAGGCAGCTCAAATTTCTCGATCCCCCTCAGATATTGATTGTGCATGTCAAGGATCGCAATCCGCGTGACAAACTGATCCATTGCCACCGAAACAATGTACATGGTATCCGACTTCAGAGAATATTGTAAAGGCCGACGCCCGCCGGTAGAAGGAGCATGCCCTTTTTCAACGACATACCCCTCTATCATAAGATCATTTAAGATTTTAGTAGTCAGAGGTAAGCTCTTATTGATCTGACCGCTTAATTCAGCACAGGACAGCGATCCGGCGAAATAAAGATTTCTAAGAATGTTCTTTCTATAACCCAGTTTCTTATCCTGCATAAGTTTTAGAATAACTAATATTAGTTTTGGTAAACTTTGCCTAAGTTATAAAACTTTTTAAAAAAATAACAAAAGATTTAAAATAAATTAAAAAAGCCTCCCATAGTGGGAGGCCAAACTATTAACTATCAATAAAATACATCTATAACTTTACAAACCTGGAACTGCCCCCTCCTTCCACCCGCATAAAATACAGGCCCCCGGACAATCCCGAAACATTCAGTTGGAACGATAACTCCGTAACCCTTACCGACATCACCTTTATCCCAACCTGGTTATATATATCCAGCAGCCCGCCAACCTTGGCCTTGCCCTGCAGATTTACCGACAAAGTGCTCCTCGCCGGATTCGGATGGAGATCAACGATAACCCCACCACCCGTGCCAGGTACCGTAACCCCACCCCCAGCGCCACCCGTAGACACAGTCCCCGCAGCAGAAGTCAGCAACGGCTGCCGGAACCCGCCATCCGCAAACAAGGTACGCATCCGATCCCGCTGACCATAGGTAAAAAGATGCATCCCGATATCGTCAGTAAAATCCATATAGTCCATATATAGATTACCGTAAGGCGTATTTCCACAGGAAATAACAATGCCGCTCGGATTCCCATACGTCGCAGCAGACTGCGGCGGCGTATCCGCAACCTCGTCATCACCACAATCAGCATCCCCCCAGACATGTATCAGGTTCAGCCAGTGACCGATCTCATGCGTGGCCGTCCTGCCCCGGTTATAAGGAAATGTCGCCGTGCCCTTTGTCCCAAAAGCAGTATAACGCACAACCACCCCATCCGCCTCCTTCAACCCGCCCACAACACTGGAATAACCCAGCACATTCCCGGTCAGATTACATACCCAGATGTTCAGATACCGATCCCGGTCCCAGGCGTCATCCCCACCCATGGAACTATACTTGACATTGTCATTGAGAGAAAAAGAAGTAGAGCTGGTATACCTGTGGACGATCCCCGTAGTCGCATGCCCATCGGTATCGACACCCGCCAGGACAAAACGGAAGCCGCTGTTGGCAGCCAAAGCAGTATAATACGAAGGAATGGCAGAAGTATCGGCATTATGCTTGCCATAGTCGGCATTCAGCACATCCAGCTGCGACAGCACCTGTGCATCACTGATATTCTGTGAAGAAGTATTATAAACGATATGTACGACGACCGGAATAGTAATGAGCGAGGGAATATTATCCTTGGTCCCCTGACCCGTAACGGTGACAGAGGCCCTATGCAGCTGCATACGCGTAAAAGACTCGACAGCCTCCACCTTTTCGGCAAGCGAAGGGTCTGCTTTCAGCTGCTGCTGCTTGTAGTCGAACCAGCGACAGTCGCGTTGGCCCAAACCGGACAGGGTGATCAACAGGGATCCTGCAAAGGGTAGAAAATACTTCATTATACCTTCTTTTACAAAGGCTCATCATCGGTATTGGAGGGGTAACAGAATAGTATATAGACGAAAGCTCGTTAGACTTTTTTGTAAAGATGCTGATGAAGGAAATATGGATTAGTTATTCAGGAAGGATACCGCTTGGCGGAGAGAGGATAACCCTATGTATGGTATCTGGTCTCTATCATTGAATATCGCCCGGGAATTGGGCCTGGCTGGTTAATGCGGGTCAGGGGCAGTATTCAGATTGTAAGCTGCTGTAAAACAATAAAAAAAATTTCGTATATGCAAGTTTTTTGTACATTTTTTACACATTCTCATTGGATAGTAAGGTTGCGGAGCCTTATTTTTGCCAACTATAGTCAATATATGAACAGATCCTTTGCCTTTCTTCTGATCCTAAGCCTGTTTACCGCCGCCTGTAACAACACCGACCGGCAGGATAATTCCGGAACCGAAACGACAAAAGCACCCGATAATACTCCTCCAACGATCAATTACACTGTTATAAGAGCCCTTCCTCATGATACCACCGCCTACACGGAAGGTTTTCTATTCCATGACGGCCAGTTGTTCGAAGCAACAGGTACCGAACCCGAAATGCCCGCCAATCGCAAGTCCATGTTTGGCACCGTCGACCTGGCCACCGGCAAGATCACTCCAAAAGTAGAGCTCGACCGCAGTAAGTTCTTCGGCGAAGGCATCGTCTTCCTCAATGGAAAAGTCTACCAGCTGACCTATACGACCAAGGTCGGTTTCGTATATGATGCCAAAACATTTAAAAAGCTTGCGGAATTCACCTTTCCCAGCAAAGAAGGCTGGGGAATGACCACCGATGGGACCTATCTCATCATGAGCGATGGCACCAGCAATATCAACTACCTGGACCCAACCACCTTTCGACTCGTAAAAGTGCTCGGAGTGACCGATAACAACGGACCCGTTAGCAACATCAACGAACTGGAGCTGATAAAAGGATATCTCTACGCCAATCAATGGCAAACCAATTATATCCTGAAGATCGATCCGGCAAGCGGAAAAGTAGTAGGTAAAATGAACCTGGAATCCCTCGACAGCGAAGCGCACAACAAATACCCCGGAGCAGAGGTCCTCAACGGTATTGCCTATGATTCCACCAACAATAAAGTTTACGTAACAGGGAAACTGTGGTCGAATATTTATGAGATCAAGTTCCCGTTCTAACCATCATTTCGACACCACATAGATCAGCGAACTACATTTCGACTTATCGACAAAGGCCTTTATATTCGATACCAGCCCCATCCACGCCGCCCTCAGCGTATTCCCCCGGCCATTCCGGTATTTCTCGCTTAACATACTTATATAAAAGCTGTCAAACCACATCGGCTGACTATACTGCATCTGCAATCCATGCCCATTCAGCAGCTTTTCCATCGCATCCGGAGAAAAATGATAAAGATGCCGGGGCACATCATAAGCCGCCCAGGCCCCCTCATAGACAATTGCATCGTAAGAAGTATAATTAGGAACGGCAATAAAGATCCGCCCGTCCCGCTTTAGCAAAGCCTTTAATCGCTCCATATAGGGGTGCAGATCATGAACATGCTCCAATACATGCCACAACGTTATCGCATCAAAACTCTCCGCAGGAAAAGAAAAAAGATGATCCATCTCCAGCAATTGAACCCGGTTGTCTGTCCGCGCCTTCTCCCGGGCTACTTCATCCGGCTCCAATCCCGTTACCTCCCAACCCTGCTCCTTCATATGCGCCACAAAAGCCCCGGTTCCGGCACCAATGTCCAACAGCTTACCTTGTCTCATCCGCGTAGCCGAAGAGATCAAACGATATTTATTCGACAACGTCTGCTTGCGCACAATATGATAAAGGCGGTTGATCAACCCCTTATTGGTATTGGTATGAGAGATATAATTGTCCGACCGGTAATAGACGCCGATAGACGCTGCATCCGGTATATCCTGGGTGAAACGCAGCCCGCATGACAGACATTCCCATATGGCAAAAGTTTCGTGCGAGACCGTATGATCACTGGCATTCAAAGCCAATTGCAGCTTCTCGGAGTGACAGGAAGGACAGGAATTGTAATGGATCAGGGACATAGTGTAGTAGATAGGGGCAGTCTTAGAATTTTAATTGATTGCCAATGGACCAGCCATGAGAATAGAAATGCCAGCCGAGCACGGCGAGTCCTGCGACAGCAAGGATCAGGGCTATAACCCACCAGGAAAGCCTCTTTCTTCCTGTACCCTCTTCCTGTAACCATTCATTCATTTCACCGCTGGTCCTCTCCCGGTCACCAACCAATAGGGTATGCTGAGCATCCTGGCGGTTGACCCGAACGGCCGGCGTAGGTTGCAGAAAAAAAGCCGGAGCCCTGACCGACTCAAATAATACATTACCCGAACCATCCTTCCTCAAAATACCTACCCCATCCCAGCTTACCTGATCTTCCGCACGGATCCGGTTACGAAGCTCGAAAGAGAATTCATTATACCATTTAATGGCCTCATAATCAAGGATGTTACGTTGGGTCGCCAGGTAGGAAAAGAACTCTTTGTCCGGCGCATCAAAGTATTTATCGAAACGAAATCGGTAGGCAGGAGGCAACATCGTACGATCAGCCACGTCTACGTCAGCAGGCAAAGTCTCCAGGTAAATAGTACCCAAACCCGGAATACTGATACTTCTATGTTGAAATAAGTAGGCATTCAATACCGCAAACATGGCTTTTCCGTTTATAGCTTAAGGCTGCGAATCTAACTATTTCTGCCCAAACGTAAACACAATTCCCCCCAACACATTAAACCCATACACCTGATACTGGTGCCACCTCTCGTATTTATTATTGAAGATATTATTCATCTGGAACCAAAGGTTCAGCTGCCGCAGGATCCGGAACTCCACGCCGGCATTCATGTCCGTCCCCTTACCCCCTTTAAAAGCCTTTCCGTCATCAGTCAGATACCTTGCACCATCGAAGGTAAACAGATCGGCCTTCACCCAGAAATCCTTAAAGGCCTGCCATTTCAAATGCGTGTTGAATTCCATCGGCAACAAGCCATATGCCTTCTCATTCACTTTTAAATTCCGGTAATCATTGATGGTAACACCCGCCGTGGCAGTAAACTCATCCCCCTGGATATAGCTTGCTTCACCATGCACCTGCAGGGCATTCATCGAAGGCTCATAATCGATCAGGAAGCTCTTTTCACCACTACCCGGCGTAGGATCGTTTACAAACAAAGGCATATACTTATACTGCAGGAACCCCACCTTGGCCGCATAGGTGAAGTGGTTGCTTATGGACCCCTTGAAACCACCATACCACTCCTGGACACGCGTATTTATCAATGAGTCCGGCTGCGCCAGCCAGGGATTGATAGACTCATACCGCTGATACGATCCCTTGTCATAGTAGCCTATCCAACCCAATTGAACGGTAAATCGCTGGTCAGAAGTAGAGATATCCGCCAGAAAATTCGGCAGCAGGTGAAAGGTCTTATTGTCCCACGATGGGGTCACCGCCGCCTGTAAAAACAAATTCGATGTCTTTACCAGGAAAGCCGGATTCACCATATATATATTGTTGTTCTGCCCGGCATCCGTTCTCAATGGCCGGTTGTAATGCGTCAGATCAGCCGTAAACCCAAGGTCAAATGCATAATCATCCCCAAGCGTTTTCTCCAGCGGCAGGTTCAGCACCGTATTGGCCTCCGTCCCTTTCGGATCGTGGTTGTCCGTAAAATACGATACCTTGATATTCGGATGATACAACAGCCCAAACTCCGTCGGCTCCGTATTCCGCAGACTCAGCTTGCCTTCATAGGTCTGAAACCCCTGCTTTAGCTGGTCATCCGTAAAATGTAACGTATCCGGCCTGTATCCATACAGATGATAAACGTCATTCTTGAACCCCACACTCCCATTCCATTCCAGGTTATTCGCCGTCTTCACCGTTCCTACCAGCTTCACATCCGTCAGACTGTTTTTCTGATAAGGCAGCTTGCCCTTCGAGCTCAGCTGGTTCGCAAACAGGTTAAAGAAACTGGTCTTCCCATCCCCAAAGCTGAACCCCGTCCGGATATAGGGGATATGCACATTGCCCACTCCCACCTTGATATAATTGTAGTTCTCCCACGGTTTTACCGAATCGCGCTGCAAAGCAACCGGCTTCATCTCCGCCGGCTGATAGCTCAGGAACAGGTATTGAGCCGGGATATTATAGCTGAGACGCGGCTTCGAAGTATCCACGACCGGCGGCGCCGCATTGAAATTTATCTTCACCGCATCACGCAACACCGGCTTGAACGATGAAGTGATCTCGATAGTCTTGCGCTTCGTCGTGTCCTGTGCCTGTAGCGAAAGCCCGGCACAGAGTATACCCAGTAGAAAAAATGATATTCTATACATGGATCGAATTTCTGAATGATTAATTATTATCCCCGCCCACCTTGCTGTTCTTCTTTTCCTCCTCTGTCACCTGCGCCAGCTTCTGCTGCGCCTGCAACCGCAACTCTTCGATCTTTGCATTCTCAACAATGCTCTGGAAAGTGGCTTTGGCATTGAAAAAGTCTTTCTCGGCGAAATAAACATCCCCCAACAGCAAATAAGCCCGGGTAACCCATTCCTCGTACGAACCGGACTTGTTGATCACCTCAAAAGCAGCTTTCTCGGCGTCTTTCAGCTGATTCTGGTGGAAAAGACAATCGGCTATCTGATAACGGGCCTCAGCCGCATAAGCCGACTTGGTAAGCGGAGCCGCTATTCTGAAATATTGCAACGCAGTCTCGCACTGGCCTGCCGACTGATACGATTTGGCAATAGCCATATTAGCCAGCACCTTATCGTCAACGCTCAAACCCTTTTGTGTAAGCAGGTCCTTTGCATTGGCAACAGCATCAGGCCATTTCTGTAATTGATACTGACTGCGCAACAGACCGCGCATAGCCTCCATTTTATTCTCCTGCGAAGCAGAGAAGTCTTTGAGCTTTGTAAAATATTTTTCCGCATTGGCATAATCCTTCAGATTGAAGAAGTATAACCGGGCTGCCTGCAACAGCGACTTCTCCCCAAACTTATTCGGCACCCGGTCCGAAACGGCCGCATAGCCAACCACCGCCTTCGCCCAGTCCTTCTGTGAGAAGTAAATCTCGCTCTTGTAATAATTGGCTTCAAGAGAATACTTGCCGTCAGGGAACTTAGCCAGATAGGCTTCAAATCGCTGTATCGCCCCGGGGAAATTCCCATTATTGAATTGTACTTCCGCCTCTTCATAAGCCAGCTGATCAGCCTGGCTCGCACTCACTTCCACCCCCATCCCTTTCGCAAAATTGACATATTCGGCGCTGCGCCCCTCTTCCACATAGATCGTTTTGGCATTGTCCAGACCATCCTGCGCCTCCGGAGAATTAGGATACTGGCGCAGCAGGGAATCGTATTGGCCCAGGGCCTCCTTATTGTTGTTCAGATTATACCAGGCGATACCCGACTGAAGATAAGCCTTGGGCTTCAGCGCATCTGCACCAGGGCTTTTAAGTACATTTTTCAGATAAGGCAGCGCTTCCCGGTAATTCTCACCCGCCAAATAAGTGCCGGCGATCTCCATATTCACATCGGCCGACAGATTACTGGCCGGATACTGACGGTTTATCGTATTGAGAAGCGTGATCTTATCCTTGCCGTTGCTGACACCGGCAATCATCGCCTTCTGAAAGGTAGCATAGTCGCTGGACGGCCAGGAATAAGACAGGACCTTATTATACATAGCCAATGCCGTCTTGTAATCCCTGCTCATATAATAACAATCCGCATCCCGGAGATAAGCATCCTGCTCCATGGGAGAAGAGTTCAGCTGGGGATTCCGTACCACCTGCTCAAAAAATCCCTGCGCCTGCTTGTAATTCTCCTTTTTCAGAAAACAATACCCGAGATTATAACGGGCATTCTGCGGGTTGACCTCTCCATTCACACTGCTGCTCTTCAGATATTCCAGGTAATAGCGGATGGCATCATCGATCTTATTCAACCGGTATGCGATCTCCGCCTTCCAGAATTGGACATAAGGCAGGACGCTGCCATTGTTGGGGTCCTTCAGCGCCTTATCCAGTAATTCATTTGCATTCAGCAACAGACCGTCATTTACCAGCTCCGTTGCACGACCATATAATATACGCGGAATAAGACGACGGGCATTCTCAGAAGGATGATCGAGACTGTCAAGAAGGGTCAGGGCATCTCTATAATTATTGGTCCCCGCCAGCACACTCACCAACAGCTCCCTCCCTTCCCTGCTATACTCGGAATTGGGATACTGCTGAAGAAAACCCTGCAGCTCCGTCAAGGCCACATCCTGGTAACCCAGCTCATAAGACAGCTTGGCATAGTTGAACTTGGATATCTCCTTCTGTTTGGCATTGCTGCTGTTCATCGAACAAAAGAGAAAAGCATTCCGGGCATTCGCTTTCTGCGCAGTCCGGAGATAAGCATCCCCCAGCAGATACATCGAATTCTGCGCCAGCGAGTCTTTACTGCCACCAAGCTGCTTGAACCCTTCGATGGCCTTATTCCAATTCTTTGCCTGATAATAACAATAGGAAAGTTCATAAAGATCCTCTCTCGTCACTTTCTTCGACATAGAAACATACTGCTCGAGAAAAGGCAGCGCTTTCGAAAAATCCTGCTTCTCATAATAACCATGCCCCACCAGCTGCCGCAGTTCCATATCATAATATTGATTCCCTTTTTTCAACCGGGCTTCCGCATAGGCTATCGCCTTATCCTTTTCACCCTGCACCAGGTAAATATTTGCCACATAGTAGGGAACTACTTTCTCATAAGCGGGATTATCTTCCACTACTTTAAAAGCAGCCAGCGCATCATTGTACTTCTTCTGGTAAAAACAAATGAACCCATAATAGTAATTCGCATCGATATAATTCGGGTCCTTTGGCAGCTGCCGGATGGCATTGAACAGCGGAAGAGCATTGTCAAACTGCTTTTTTGTGAAATAACAGTACCCCTGATGGAATTTCATATCAGCGATATCCTTGTTATTCAGATTGTCGATATCGGCATGCTCATATGCCTTCAATGCAGCCGTATAATCCTTTTGCCGGAAATAATATTCAGCCAGGTGGAAGCTGATCATCCCCACCCTCGGGGCATTGTTCTCAAGGTTGATATATTCCTGCGCCGCTGTCACAGCCGTCTTATCGTTCTGCTCGAGGGCACAGACCAGGTAATAGTACTTTACATCCTGGTACTCAACGGCGTTGTTGCTTTTATCTGTCTCGCGAAGGGAATACTTCAGATCCCGGAAAATGGGAAAGGCCAGGCTATAATATTCATGCTCGAAGAACTCTATCCCCTGCCGGAAACTGGCCTGCGGGTCGTCATAATAACGGGTCTGCTGAGCAAATGACGAAGAGCTGATGAGGATGACGAAAAATAATACAGTATACTTCACTGGAAATAATTTGATTTTTATTCTCGCCCCGGTAATAATGATGGTATTGGTGTTTTCAACGCACTAAGTTTCTAATTATTTTGCCTTTGACCAAACATCGTTCCAAACAGGTGTGGATAACTGTATCAATTAACATTTCCTTTGGAACTGAAGCCCCTATCCCCAATTTCACTATCCCCCTCCCCTCTCGCCATTATCGCGCCAACTACAAATTTTGCTATGACCGTTAAGCGTAAAGACATATATTGTGGCGCAAATTCCAATCTAACATGAAAAAATTCTTATCGACACAGTATTCAGAAACCGCCTTCAACGTGGCTTCCCTCGTACTGCGCCTGACTTTTGGCCTTCTTCTTTGCGTCAATCACGGCTTTGACAAACTTCTTCACTTCAGCAAGCTGGAATATACCTTCTCCGACCCCTTCCATATCGGACATCGCTGGACCCTGGTCTGCACCATCTTTTCGGAGGTCTTCTGCTCCCTCCTGCTAACACTCGGTCTTTTCACCCGAGTCGCCGCCCTTATTCTCGTCATCGAATTCGGGGTGATCACCTTCCTTATTCACAAAGGCGCATCGTTGGGCGGACGCGAGCTTGACCTGGTCTATCTGACAGGCTTCTTCGCCGTTCTGATGGTCGGCCCCGGCCGCGTCAGCGTGGATGGAATGATGGGAAAATAGATAACCGGCGCCAAACCCAGTAATACCAGTAATAAAGATGTATAGCAGCGAAACAACCATCCGCGTCCGGTACGCCGAGACAGACCAGATGAATGTCGTTTATTATGGCAATTATGCCCAATACTTCGAAGTAGGACGCGTCGAATCCATTCGCCGGCTGGGCTTCAGCTATAAAGACCTGGAGTCGACAGGCATCATCATGCCCGTAGTAGAAATGAATGTCAAATACCTTCGCCCGGCCCGGTACGATGACCTGCTGACCATCCGCACCACCCTCCGCGAATGGCCCGCCGATCACCGTATCCGTTTTCACCAGGAAGTCCTTAATGAAGAAGGAAAGCTGCTTACCGTCGGAGACGTGCTCCTTTATTTTCTGAAGTCGGCCACCATGGAAAAAACCCATATGCCAAAGGAAATGACAGACAGGCTAAAACCCTTTTTCGGCTGATTCGACCGCCGTCCTTAACTTTACCGGATGGAAAAGATCATTGCTGGTATAATAACTATTGGAGATGAACTGCTGATAGGACAAGTAATAGACACCAACAGCGCCTGGATGGCACAGGAACTAAATAAAAATGGGATCTGGGTTGGTCATCGCCTCGCCGTAGGAGACGTCCGCGAAGATATCTGGCAGGCCCTGGACACAGAATCCCGCAGAGCCTCCATTATTCTCATCACAGGCGGCCTGGGACCCACCGCAGATGATATTACAAAACCCCTCCTCTGCGACTATTTCGGCGGTAAAATGGTCGTCAGCCCCGAAGCCCTCGACAACGTAAAAAAGATCTTCGAAAGACTCCAGCGCCCCATGATCGCCCGCAATCTGCAACAGGCGGAAGTGCCGGACAACTGCACCGTCATCCCCAACCACAGAGGCACGGCGCCGGGTATGTGGTTTGAAAAGGAAGGCCGCATCTTCGTCTCCATGCCAGGAGTGCCACATGAAATGAAAGGCATGATGACCGATTCGGTCATCCCCGCCCTGAAAAAGTTCTTTAAGCTGCCCTTCATCGCACACCGCACACTGCTTACAGCAGGCATCGGTGAATCCTTTCTGGCCGATCATATCGCTTCATTCGAGGAAGCCCTTCCCCCATCCATCAAGCTCGCCTACCTGCCCAACTATGGAATGGTCCGGCTCCGTCTCACCATTCACGGCGAAGACCCCATAACCCTCGAGGCAATCCTCCAGCAACAATTTGATACCCTAAAAGGTCTTGTCTCGGAATGGATGGCGACCGATGAAGACATATCCCTGCAGGAAGCGATAGGACGAATGCTGAAAACACGCGGTAAAACCCTGGGTACCGCAGAAAGCTGCACCGGCGGTCACATTGCACACCTTATAACGACAATTCCCGGCTCAAGCGATTATTATAAAGGCAGCGTGGTAAGCTATGCCAACGAGATCAAGAAAAAAGTCCTGCATGTCAGCCCTGAAACACTGACCACCAACGGAGCCGTCAGCGAACCTACGGTAGAAGAAATGGTCAGGGGAGCCCTTGACCTGCTGGACACCGACTTTGTCATCGCCACCTCCGGTATCATGGGACCAGGCGGCGGAAGCCCCGAAAAACCGGTGGGAACCGTCTGGGTGGCAGTTGGGAACCATCAAAAAATTATTACCCAAAAATTTGCATTTCGTTTTGATAGACAGCGGAATATTGAACTGGCCGCCACAAATGCGCTGAATCTGTTGAGAAAATTCATCCTGTCCGCCGAAAACTAACAACCGTTAGCATATCTTTTATCGTTTACCCGGAAAATAATTACCTTTGGCGCAAATTCAACTAACGTTATGTCTCTTGTCGATCTGGTAATGCCAAAAATGGGTGAAAGTATAATGGAAGCCACCATCCTGAAGTGGAACAAGCAACCCGGTGATGCAGTAAAGCAGGATGAGACCTTACTGGAGATCGCAACCGACAAGGTGGATAGCGAGGTCCCATCCATTACCGCAGGCGTTTTGGAAGAGATCCTTTTCCAGGTGAATGATGTGGTTCCCATTGGCTCGGTCATAGCCAGGATCCGTACCAACGGCGCCGAAGCTCAGACCGCCCCCGCCGCCGTCAGCACCCCTACCCCAACTGAACCAACAGCCCCGGTAGCACAGGTTGCACAACCAACCTACACGCAACCGGCCGCCGCACATACCCCCCCGTCCAACGGAGCAGCAGGCCCCCGCTTCTATTCCCCGCTGGTCCTCAACATCGCCGCCAATGAAGGCGTACCCCTCAGCGAGCTGGAATCCATACCCGGCTCCGGCAATGAAGGCCGCGTCACCAAAAAAGACATTCTTCAATATATAGAGAGCAAAAAGTCCGGTCACTATACCCCAACAACCGTCGTAGCTCCAACAGGCATCGGCACCACCAGATCGGAAACCACCACACCCGCATACGCAAACCCGGCCCAGGCCACACCCGCACGCGTCGTAGCCGAAACACCGGCTTCCCAGCCAACTATCAGCTCATACGGCAGCAACGTAGAGATCATCGAAATGGACCGGATGCGCCGCCTCATCGCCGACCACATGGTCCGCAGCGTTCACACCAGCCCCCACGTCACCAGCATCTCAGAAGCCGACGTGACACACCTGGTGCACTGGCGCGACAAGGTGAAAAAAGAATTCGAAAAAAGAGAAAATACCAAACTTACCTTTACCCCCCTGTTCATCGAAGCTGTTATCCGCTGTATCAAAAAATACCCGCTTATCAACAGCTCCCTCGATGGCGACAAGATCATCGTAAAAAAAGACATCAATATCGGCATGGCCACAGCGCTGCCTTCCGGTAACCTCATCGTACCGGTGATCCGTAATGCCGACCAGCTCAACCTCACCGGACTCGCCCGGCAGGTGAACACCCTCGCCGACAATGCCCGTCAGAATAAGCTGCGGCCTGAAGACACCCAGGGCGGTACCTTTACCCTGACAAATGTCGGCACCTTCGGCAGCCTCATGGGCACCCCTATCATCAACCAGCCACAGGTAGCCATCCTTGCCGTAGGCGCTATCAAGAAGCGGCCCATGGTACTGGAAACCCCCGAAGGCGATGCCATCGTTATCCGTCACATGATGTATCTGTCGTTATCCTACGACCACCGCATTGTAGACGGTAGCCTCGGCGCAACCTTCTGCTCCGCCGTAGCCCGCGAGCTCGAGAATTTCTCCCTGGATAGAGAATTCTAGACCGACCGGAGGGAGGTCCACGGAGCCGCAGCGGAGAGCGCTTGCATTTCTAAAGGGATTTTCGTAAATTCAGCTATTAGCAAAGAAGATCCCACATGAAAGCACTATCCGAAACCTGGTTCGCCGACGGTTATATTGACTTCGAATTAAAAAAATATACCCTCCTCGCCTATCTGCAGGAGATAAGCCGCTATTTCAACGAAAATAAGCTATACCCCCAGCTGGCAGACATCATCTTCCACTACAATAACCTGGCGGCCTTCCGCGAAAACAAAAAATACCTGCAGGAACAGTTCCCTAAGAAACTCACCGGTATACAAATAGAAAGACTACAGGTCCTCTACGAACAGCTCATCGAAGACGACGAACTGATGCAGGAACTCGAAGAGATCATCAACTATGCAACACAGGAGATCCGCCAGACCATCAGCAGCGGCACAGAGATCTATGAATTTGTAGAAGAAAAACTGGTCATCTTTCCCGTTGGCCTCGTCCCCCTGGATAGCCACGAAGGATATTTCTTCCTCAGCTCAGGCCATTATTCCGATACCCGCGTCTATCAATACAGACTCTCCATTTTTGAAAAACATGACGAGAAATATCGCAGCATCCGAACGGAATACATCGACAGCTGGTCCCGAAACATCGTCAATACATATGAGAATATCAAATCGGAGCTTATTCGCATAAAGAGCGGTCTGCCCAACCCCGCCGTCTATTCCATAGAAACCGAATTAAAATTCCCCATGGAAGAGACCCTGCTGCCCATCGCCAAGAGAAGCCTTGTAAGGTACATTAGCAATAAAGCCGCCTGATCGGACATCCCTGCGCCCTTCGAAATAATAAGACGCAGCTATGAACTTTTTTACATGCATTCTGCTTTCAGCAGGAAGAAAAGACTGCAGATCCCAAAAATTGCGGCTCCCCGATACATGGATGGCATGATATACCGATCCCGGACCACCATTATAAGCCGCCAGCACCAACAGCCAATCCCCAAATTCAGCATACAGGTCTTTCAGATATATCGCCGCAGCTCTTGTACTCTTGTCATACTGCGTACGCTCATCACAGTTACCACTGACTTTTAACCCCAGCAGACGGGCAGTCGCCGGCATCAGCTGCCAGGGACCTACAGCACCCACCCGGGATGTAGCATTTGAGTTCAGCTCGGATTCTATCACCGCCAGGTATTTTAACTGACGCGGTAGACGGTATTGATTGAACACCGAATCCGTAATAGCAAAAGGCGCCTGACTCTTTTGTTTTATGGAAAATAATTTGGGGCTGTTGTTCTGAATATAACTCTTTACAAACTGTCTTGCATGTTTGTCCAGGTACATTTTATCAGTGGCGCCGGCCTCTCCGTTCCTGGACGCGGAGCCTATTGCAAAAGGCATAATAAATAGAAACGAAAAGCTTATAAAAAGCCCTCTAAGTAGTTCTACTCTTACCATAGTGTTTAGTTTATAGGGTCAATTTCCAACGATCACCATCCTCTCGTCACGCCGCTCAGTTTCCCAAACGGATGCCAGCTTATAACCAGTTAGAAACGCGAATGTTCGGAAGAACCGCAAAAATTAATATTTCCCAATTCCGGACACCACCTTCCCATCCTGGTCAATTCTCAGCCCCTCTTTTAGGGAACCCCCTTTCAACACCACCGTATATTGCATAGTAATAGCTTCCATTTCTAAACGGAAAGTCCCCCACTTCCCGTCCTGCACCGTCGAAGACAACCCCAGCGTTTCGAGGTCTTTCGCATACCCGCCATGGTCAGCCTGGTACTTCCGCTGCCGGTAATATACCTCCCACAAATATTGCCTCGCCTGCTCCTCAGCCGGTAATAAAAAAGCGATCGTGTCCGTCCCCACAGGCCTGGCTGACAATAGCAAATACCCCCATTTCTCAGGGGCATGCATATTGATGATCCCCTGCGGAGTCCATACCCAGTTGTGTTCCGGCAATCTCCGTCCTGTCGACGGGTTCGTACGCACCACATACTTTCCACCGACAATATCCCTATCCCACTCCACCCGCGAAAAATTGATCCGCACAAGGGAACTATCGCCCAGCGCCCGCTCACTCCAAAGTCGCAGGCTTGTAAGCGGAATAGCCATCTCTGCAGACCAGCCCTTATCCCTGTCCCCTGGCTGGTTCATCGTTCCCACCGTATGCACCGCAGAACGCAGTCCCTGCGTATCCCATCCCAGCAATGCATGCCCTCCGTTACGATAAGGCTTTCCTAAAAAAAGGTCCATTACCGTCCCCAGCGCATTTATCTCCAGCTCAAAATAATTGTGCGTGTCATTGTCCGGATCTATAAAGACCTCAAAATCGTTATCATGGTAAATAACAGTATCGTGCTTGAGCAGCTCCCCCCAAAGATCAGGCTCCTCCATCTCGGTGTAGATATACAGGTTCTCTTTATCCCACAACAGTTTCGTCCTCGTCCGATAAGTTGGCCGCGGCCGGATGTCTCCTTCAATGTCTGTATAATCTTCCGTCCACGCCGCCTTCTGCCATGCCGCCTCACTACCCACCCCGTCTATCTTCAGCGGCTCCGGAGTATAATAACAGACATAATGCCGTTGCGCCAAAACATCCCGGCCAAACAACAACCCCAATAAAATAAAAAGAGTAATACGCATTACGCAGGTTTAAGGTATTTTCTTCGCAACCTCACCGTCTGCAGCACAATGGAAAGTAAAATTAATGAGAATCCGACATAAAAGCCCCAGCCAAGATATTTGTCTTCCCGGAACAGCAAAAAAGCAAGCAGGATACCATACACCGGCTCCAGGTTATAGCTGAGATTCACAGTGAACGCAGATATCTTCTGAAGGGCGCTCATAGACAAATTAAAGGCCAATACCGTACAGGCCCACGCCAGGATCAGCAGCCAGCCCAGGTCCTGCCAGCCTGGCAACAGGGAAGGGGCAGGAAAAAGCCTGAGATAGAAAGGCATCAATGCCGTCAGCACTAAAAAACCTCCGCTCAGCTCATACAACGTAACGTTCTCCGGGGATACCCGCAGCAAAATACGCTTGTTCAACACCGGGAAAAGACTCCCCAGCAAAGCAGACACCAATCCGACGATGATACCCGTCTTAAAATGAGGGTCGACCTGGAAAATAAAGAATATCCCTGCAATGACCAGCAATCCCAATAACAGTTCCACCACATCCACCCGGTGACGCAGGATCAGGGGTTCGATGATAGCCGTAAAAAAGCCTATCGCTGAAAAGCACAACAAGCTCACAGATACATTGGAATACTTGATGCTGCCATAAAAAGCTACCCAATGCAGGGCGGCAATACCCCCTATTCCAAAAATACGCCAGACATCGCGCTTATCGATCCGCACGTCCTGTTTACGCAACAGGGCGAGTAGCCACAGCGAAGGCGCCGTCAGCAATAACCTGTACCAAACCAATAAACCTTCATTAAGGGAGATTAGCTTACCCAATACACCGGTAAGCCCAGCTAAAAGGACAGCAATATGCAGCTGGATAAATGCTTTCTTCAAATTATTTGTTACTTACTCTCTACTATTGCTTCATTTGAAAAATTGCGCACGGCCACTATATCATTCTTCACCCGGTTTCGGTAGTTCTTGAACAACGATTGCCAACGCAAATTCAACACTCCAAGAATTCCTTCCTTTACAATGCCTTTATTCATCTTGGAAACGCCAAACTTACGGTCTTCAAAGATGATCGGCACTTCCTTTATCTTAAAGCCCAGCTTCCAGGCAGCAAACTTCATTTCGATCTGGAAAGCATACCCGACGAAACGGATCTGATCAAGATTTATCGTCTCCAGCACCTCTTTCCGGTAACAAACAAACCCCGCAGTAGGATCCTGGACAGGCATCCAGGTGATCAGGCGGGTATAGATCGACCCACCACGCGAAAGTAAAATACGATCCTTGGGCCAGTTCACATTTCCACCACCTTTTACATAACGGGAGCCGACAGCCACATCCCCCCCCTGGTACTTACAGGCATTATAAAGCCGGTCCAGATCCTTGGGATTATGGGAAAAATCCGCATCCATTTCGAAAATGAACTGGTAATTATTAACGACCGCCCACTTGAACCCGTGAATATAGGCAGTGCCAAGCCCCAGTTTGCCATGACGTTCCTCCAGGAACAGCTGTCCCGGATACCTCGTCTGAAAGTCCCGGACAATATTCGCCGTTCCATCCGGAGAGCTATCGTCTATGACCAGCACATGATAGCCCTGGCCCAATTGAAATATGGCTTCGAGGATATTCCCAACGTTTTCCTTTTCGTTGTAGGTAGGTATGATGACTATTTTTTCCAACTGCCTGTTTATAGTTAAGATACAAAATTACAATTTTTAGCCCCTTCCCCCGCCCGTTATCACTTTTTTAACATCGTCCGGTTAAATATCTCTGTCAGCTTCTGCTTCGTATGAAGCGGGAAATCTCCTTTCATCATCCAATCATAATACTGAGGCTCCGCTTTTAGTATCTCGGCCACGCTACGCCCTTTATGCTTCCCAAAGTTAAAGACTTCTACGCCGTTCTCCAACGTAAAACGACGCGCAAAATCCACAACCGGCTCTTCCCCTATACATTTAAGGATTGTCTCAATATTTGTACCCAGCTGCGGATACTTTACTACCTGAGCTTCCAGCACCTCCCAGGTGGCCGAAGCATCCGCCTCAGCGCCATGAGCGCCTTCCAGCTCCTTATTACAATAGAACCGGTAGGCGGCGCTCAACGTCCGCTGTTCCATCATATGAAAGATCTTTTGCACATCCAGCAGCTTTCTACCCTTTCCTTCGAACTCCATCCCAACCCGTAGAAATTCTTCCACTAACATAGGAATGTCAAACCGATTGGAATTATACCCAGCCAGGTCACAATTGTCTAAAAATTGTTTTAATTCATTCCCCACCTGCCGAAAAGTAGGGGCATCCCTGACCATCTCGTTGGTGATCCCATGTATGTCCGTAGACCCTTTCGGGATGGGCATTTCAGGGTTTATCAACTTGCGCTTCACTGTTTTTTTACCATCCTGCATGATCTTCACGATGGCAATCTCCACAATACGGTCAGACCCCAGATTGATACCGGTCGTCTCAAGGTCAATAATAGCTAAGGGGCGTATAAGTTGTAACATTCTCTGATATTATAAGGACTGGTATATTATCTGGGCCGACAGAGCCGTTAAATCCAGCCCATCATAATTGCCCGAACTCATCAAAAGCAAATTAACATTTTTGTAAGACTGTAACATCAACCAGGCTAGTAATTCTTCCTTATCCTGGATAACCATCAATCCCGGCTTTCCAAACCCCGCCGTAACAGTCGACTCCGGCAGTGGGGGCAACCGTTTCAGCTCCAGCGCATGTTTGGAATAAAAGACCACTGCTTTATCCGCCGGATCCAGCGACCCGCTATATTCGGACAGGAACTGCTCATTCAGACTACTATAGGTGTGTAATTCCAGGATAGCGATCAATTGCCTTTCCGGAAATTGCATTTTCACCGCCTGTATCGTCGCCTTTACCTTCGAAGGCGCATGCGCAAAATCCCGGTAAATATTCACCTTTTCATTCGCTGCCAATAGCTCAAGCCTTTTTGCAGCCCCCGAAAATGAAGCCATCCCGGTCAGGAAATTAGCCGTTCCAACGCCTAACTCCTTGGAAACAAGGAAGGCGGCATTAAGATTCAACAGGTTATGATCGCCAAATACCTTCAAAGCCCCGGTTTGCCCTTCCAGCGTAACAACAGTTATGCCGTTTTCGATCCGGTGAGCCGGAATTCCGTATCCGATCGTCCGAAGCGGAGCCCTGCCTCCACTCCCCTCGCCTGCGGCACTTTCCGCCCCGGCACCACTCCCCCTCTCCGCCGCCTGGTGCTCCTCCACCAACCGGGTCAGAACCGGGTCCGTCTGATTATAAATAAGTACGCCCCCAGGCTCGATCTTCCTCAAAAAGATGCGAAACTGCTCCAGGTATATATCAAAGGTGGGAAAGACATTGATATGATCCCAGGCAATTCCCGTAAGAACCGCAATATGCGGGAAAAGGAAATGGAACTTAGGCCTTTTTTCAAGGGTACTGGCCGGATATTCATCCCCCTCACAGACGATCAGCGGCGCCTCTGTAATATTCACCGATTGCGAAAAACCCTCCAATCTCGCCCCGACCAGGTAATCAAAGTCCAGCCCCGCCGACTTCAACACGTTCATGATCATAGCCGTAGTGGTTGTTTTTCCATGACTTCCGCCGACAACCACCCTTGTTTTATCCCTGCTTTCCTGGTAGATATATTCGGGAAAGGAATAAATAGGCAGAGACAGCTCACCCGCCCGCAACAGCTCCGGGTTATCCGCCTTGGCATGCATTCCCAAAATGACGGCATCCAGACCGGAATGTATCTTTTCCGGGTACCAGCCGACAGCAGAAGGCAATAACCCTTCCTTTTCCAGGTTGCTCTTTGCCGGCTCAAATATCTCATCATCACTGCCTGTCACAACATAACCCTTCCGCCGCAACGCTATGGCCAGCTGGTGCATCACGCTGCCCCCTATCGCTATAAAATGTATTTTCATGGACTAATTAATCATTATAAATTAAAAGTATTCAAGATCAGCCTATTAGACAAAACTTTCTATTTTCGCCGCCGGGGGCTTGCCAATTCCAGAATTTTGTATTTACTTTGTGTCAGTTCAACGGTTATTCTTTCTCTATCCTTTAGAACAGCCTCTCCCCAATCTCTTATTGATTCTTATTCACGGACCGTGGTCCCTTTAATCCTCCCTTCCTTTGAATTACCTGGTTCCAATTCTCCTTACCAGGCAATTTATCGTTTCAATCTTAAATACCACAAAAATGAGAAAGACAATTGTAATCTTAACCTTCGCTTTAGCTATCGCTGCAACCTTTACTTCCTGCGCTTCTTCACGTGGCGTTGGTGCTCATGGCGGTTGCAAAATGAGCCAGGGTTTTGTAGGATACGGCGGCCGCTAAGCCTGTCCTTTCCAGGTCCGGTACCCTAAATCCCCCGGAACCAGTAGAATAATTTATTATAAGAAGGTTATCACCCGGTGGTAACCTTTTTGCATTGTGTTATGTTATTACAGCACATTATCTTTGTAAATTATGAATTGGATCAAATTACAGTCTGAGGATCAACTCGATCAGATCAGAGAAAAATCAACAACCCGTCCCCAGCTGATCTTCAAGCACAGCACCCGCTGTTCAACCAGCGCCCTCGTCAAAAGCAGACTCGAAAGAAATCAGCCCCCCGATTCCATCGACTTTTATTACCTCGACCTGATAAGCTTCCGGCCGATCTCCAATAAAGTCTCGGATACCTTCATGATCCATCACGAATCCCCTCAAGTATTGCTCATCCGCGACGGAAAATGCGTCTATGATGAAAGCCACATGGGTATCACTATGGACGAGATTGTCGAGAAAAGCGACGCATTCTAAAATCTGCCCCCCGACGCGTATCTTGCCTGTCTAAAACGAGAGGCATGCGAGACCATTTCCAACTGCATCAGCATCGGACAACCTTTTCGACCGAACTGGTAGCCGGACTATCCTCCTTCCTGGCCACCTCCTATATTATTATAGTAAACCCCGCCATCCTTAGCCAGACAGGCATGCCTTTCTCCGGCGTGGTTACCGCAACCATCCTCGTCTGCTTCTTCAGCACAGCCATGATGGGACTCTATGCCCGCAACCCGATCCTCGTCGCACCCGGCATGGGGCTCAACGCCTTTTTCACCTTCACAGCCGTAGCCACCCTAAAAGTACCCTGGCCCGAAGCTCTCGGCGCCGTATTCTGGTCGGGCATCTTCTTCCTGCTATTAACCCTTTTAAATATCCGCGTTTATATCCTTCGGGCCATTCCCCGCCCACTACGTTATGCTATTGCTACCGGCATCGGGCTCTTCATTACCCTTATCGGTCTGAAAGAGGCAAAGTTCATTGTGCCCAATCCAGCTACCCTGGTAGGGTCGGGTCACCTTACCCCCTCCCTCCTCACCTTCCTTGCCGGCCTGCTCTTTACAGCTGTCCTTATCACCCGGAAAGTAAAAGGCGCTTTGCTATACGGTATCCTTTTCACGACGCTCTGCGCCTGGCCCCTCGGCCGCTGGTGGGGTACGGAAACCTGGTCGCTGATCGGCAGCACCCCGGCAGTAAAAAGTTCGGGCTGGTGGGCCGCCCCCGACTTCAGCCTGCTCTTCCGGCTGGACCTCGTCCACTCCCTTCGCTGGGCAGCCTTTCCCGTGATCTTTTCTTTTATATTCACCGACCTCTTCGATAGCCTTTCAACACTGGTAGGACTGGCGGAAGCAGCCGACCTGCTCGACGCCAACGGAGAGCCCCGCAACGTCCAGCGAGCCCTCCTGACCGATGCCGTATCCACCACCATCGCGGGTCTTTTAGGCTCCAGCCCCGGCACAGCCTATATCGAATCTGCGGTGGGCATAGAAGCCGGCGGACGCACCGGGCTGACAGCCCTGATTGCCGCGATCCTTTTTCTCCCCTTTCTTTTTTTGTCCCCCCTGCTTGCGGCCGTGCCCCCTATTGCCACCGCCCCCGCCCTGGTGCTGGTAGGCGTATTTATGCTCCGCCCGGTCATCAATATCCGGTGGCAGGTCCCCGAAGAGGCCATCCCCGCCTTTCTCGCCATGGTCCTCATCCCTTTTACGTATTCCATCACCCAGGGCATCGTCTGGGGTTTCCTCAGCTGGACCCTTATCCGGATCTTAAGCGGCAAAGCAAAAGAGATCGGTCTTCCCCTGCTGATCATCGATGCGTTTGCCCTGCTTTCATTATTTTTAGGATAATCAGACCTTATATAATATGTACAAAAGCTTACTTTTCTTTGTCCTTTGTCTTTCCTTCGCCCAACGAGCCATGACACAGCCCGTCACCGCCATTCTCGGGGCCTATGGCGCAGAGATCGACCTTCTGCTCGAAAAGACGGAAAACAAAAAGGAGCTTATCATCGAGCACCTTCGCTTTACGGAAGGTACCCTCAATGGCAGAAAGGTAGTCATCGCTCTCACCGGTATCGGCAAGGTCAATGCCGCCATTACCACTACCCTGGTGATCGAACATTTTCATCCGGCAGAAGTCCTCTTCAGCGGTATAGCCGGCGGCGTCGATCCCGGTCTGTCACCCGGCGACCTGGTCATCGGAAAAAAAGTCGCCTATCATGACTATGGTACACTCACCGATAGCCTCAATCCCGATCCTACACGAAACCCTGTTACACTGGAAAAAAATCCTTTGTACTTTCCATGCAGTGACACCCTCATAAGATTGGCAGAAAAGGCCAGCCAGGGACTTCAGCTGGAAAAACCAAAAGAGGGACTACCCGCACCACGCATCGCCAGCGGCACCATCGTCACCGGGGATGTCTTCGTTTCCTCCCGGCAGGTGACACAAAGACTGTGGAGACAGATGAACGCAGAAGCAACCGATATGGAGAGCGCAGCCGTGGGACAAACCTGCTGGCAGCAACAGGTTCCCTTCCTTGTCATTCGTTGTCTCAGCGATGACGCCGGCAGCAATGCCGCTCACGATATAGCCCGGTTCTACAGGGTCGCCGCACACAATGCCGCAACACTGGTCATCGCCATCACGGGACAGCTTGCTAAATAAGAACCCCTGCTGGCAGAGGACAATTTACATCTAACACGATCTCTTTTTACAGAGCGGTCTTTGCGCTTATTCCAAGCTCCCCGATATTTAATTACTATCCCTCAGGCTTAGGCGCCATTTTGTATTTTAAACAGATAGCCATGTTTAAAAGACTGGTTCATGCCCGGACGACGGCATCAATAACACCCCAAAAACAAAAAACTGCCCGATCAGGGCAATCTAATAAGGCTTCTGCCCGATCACATTCCCGGCTGGTAAATACCGGCAAACGAGATAATCCGTCTTCCCATTGGAGGCCAACGCACACCCAACGGCTTGCGTATTCTTCCACACCATCTGCGTATAATGCCCGATCATACCCTTGCCACAATCGGGAAACACTCCATAATGAAAGGCGGATTTTTCACTGCCCCAGGCGCCGACCATATCGGTATAGGAAAAAGCATTCGCCGTTCCCCACCAAAGATTCTCCCCTTCTTTGCCTATAATAGCTCTGTCATGTTGACCATTGTCAATCTTTGCCAGATGCTGGGCCCAGGCTAATGCATCCTGCGCAAGCGCAGATGACCACGTCAATGCAGGCAACTCTAATGCCTTTCTATACGTATTATTTTGTTTCAATACAGCTGAGACAAAAAGGGAATCGTTGTAGACTGATTTTGTCGTTTGGCAACGTCCTGTATAGGTTAAAAATAATAGAAATGAGGATAGCAAAAAATAGTTGAAGCGCATAACTCGTCGTTTATAAATAATAACACTTGCTGCCCGGTGAAATTTTCCTAACGACAGAGTACAGGAATTGTTGCAAAGAATTTTATAAAAATGCGTGGTTCGACTAATCCTGTGTAAATGTTATCTTCTAGCGCTATTTTTTTTTAGATTGATCTTTGTAGTTTTATAAAATTTGCCGATATTTAAACTCTGATTTTTAACCTGTTCCTTTTTATCCCTCTTAGCATCATTATCCGACCCGTACAATGCTCGTTTTCCTATCCGCTCTTGATTACCTTAACAACCTTGGCTTAGCCACAAGTTTGCGTACAACACGCTTAAACCTTTTCAATCATGTTTAAAAGACAGATACTCCTGGAGTGTATCTCTGCCTTGCTGATAATGCTTTTTCTTTACGCCAGCCTAAGTAAATTTCTGGACTTCCACACCTTTACCGGTGAGATGAATAACCAACCCCTGCCCAATTCCTGGACACCCTTCCTGGTCTGGTTTATCCCCTGTAGCGAGATACTGATGTGTATAGCCCTTCTCTTTGAACGCACACGTCTGATAGGGTTTTATGCGGCACTCTTTTTCATGTCTCTTTTTACTATCTATAGTATAATTATCGTTCTCAATTTCTTTGGTCGTATACCTTGCTCTTGTGGTGGCGTCATCAAGAGACTGACCTGGACCCAGCACATTGTTCTCAATCTCTTTTTTGTAGCGTTATCGATTAGTGGTATCGTCCTTCAGCGTAGGCAATCTTTTAAATCCATATTAATCACTAAAAACAGTTTCGTATGAAAAGGATCAAATGGACGATCATGACCCTTATTATCTCTTTAAGCGTAGGCGGTGCTCTTGCAACAGCTCCTCAGCATGACTGCAGGACAGACACTCAGTATTATTGGACAGGAGGCGGTTACATGCCGACAGGCACCTGGGGGGTCAACTATCTCTGTGACTCGGGGATTGATATTTGCACCTACACTACCGATGGTTTTGGAAATTATACCGGTTGCAGGCAAGGAGAATACAGAGTCATCCTGGGAGGAATCAATAATACTCCGAAAACAAAACCAGGTAAGAAATAAACTATTATATCCTCTGTTGAACTTTTATCTGGGATTATTTTGAATCCCACTTAGCAGCAATACATCAGGAGGAATAGGTAAAACATACCGTATACTATTTGGCGCCAACGAATCTACCGCTCCGTTAATTTTTCGGAAAAGTGTTATGTTGGCGCCTTCTTTATTTAATCGTCGCAGATCCGACCAGCGCACTCCACGGAAAGGCATTTCTTTTCTCCTTTCGGATAAGACCGTATCAAATGCTTCCTGCTGAGTGGTAAATGCGTACCCGTTAAAAGTACCGGGCTTCCATCGATTCACCAATAATGTATTCAGTTTACTCGCAGCACCGTTCAAATCACCAGCCCTTGCCTTGCATTCTGCGCTGATCAAATAGACTTCATCCGTTGCAAGACCGCCAAACGGAAATAAACTACCAGCATAGCTTCCCTTTAGACCAAAAGAGTCCGTGACACCAAGCAGGAAATAATAAAAAGAAGGCCGGAGATCATTTGGATCATAGCTGCGGATCAAATTCGAATCAACAAAACAATCGAAGTAACTATAACCGGTTAATACCTGACTGTAATCCTGGTAATTCACAAAACTACTCTGGTATAAAATCTCGGCATTCTGCCTTGAAAAAGGTATCGGTAAGCCTGAATTATTAAGTTGCCTATAATCAAGCAATGTCAAATGAGCAGATAATGCACTATCGGCATAAAGCCCTGCCGAATCATATTTGCGCATACTAAGGTATATCCGGGCCAACAAAGCCTGCGCAGCTGGTCGCGAAGCCCGATTGACATAAGTCATAGAGACTGTTGCAGGCAATAATCCCACAGCAATACGAAGATCCCCCGTTATCTGGTCATAGGTTTGTTTAACCGTGCTGCGTACAGTTGGAGCTTTTACATCCTGGCTCAATCGCAAAGGGATACTGGAGTCGGTTGCAGCCGTCATAGCGTCATAGACAGGTGCGAACAGTTGGGCGACATTATAAAGACCAAAAGCCCTTGTAAATAAGGCTTGGCCTTTAACACTATTATACGTAGCGATAGTACTATTATCCGTTTTTAGTTTTTCCAATCCGTCCAGCACCACATTGGCATAGTACACTTGCTGATAAGGATAATTCCAATCTTCGTCGTTTCCTTCCCCATCAAAGATATCTTTTTCCCATGTATATGCATTCTGCACCCGTGTACCAGCGCTTTGCCACAATGATTGGTCAATAAAATAATTATCCGCCGATATCTCACCCAGTGCCGGAAACAAATTCATAACCTGATCATTGTCCAGCAGGTTCTGAAAATCTGTTAGCGTGCTGGGTACCACCAGGCTGGAATTTGGATTCTTACCCAGAAAATCGTCCTTATGACAACCTGCCGTCAATACACTGGTCATTACCAGCAGAAGCGGGCTTATTAAAGATGACCAGGATTGTTTAATCATGTTGATAGGTTTAAAAGTCTGTTTTCATCCCAATAGCCAGCGTCCTGGGATTGGGCATGCCCGACACATAATCCGGGTCAATCCCGGCATGATTGGCCTTCCATAAAATGCCGAGATTATTTGCATAGAGATAGAATCGGACCATTGATACCGGCAATCGGGGATAAGCCGACCGCGTTAATTCATAGCTCAATTGTACATCCTGCAACCGGATATGATCTCCTTTCTCAACCAGTACGGTGGATGCCTGGTAAAAGGCATCCCGGTTTCTGTCAATAGGATAGATCATCGAAGGTACATTTGTCATTTTCTCATCCCCCGGGTTCTGCCAGCGCCGCTGATAATCTGAATGACCGAATGATGTACCATTATATACCTGTGAATAAAAGATCGAATTTCTTCGAAAGACATACCCAAATTTGTACACGATATTCCAGGAAAACCCCCATTGGCGCCAGACCAGGCTATTGCGCCAGCCGCCAAAGGCCCGCGGTGTAGAAGGCCCCATATATACCATATCATTCAGGTTACCGGAATTGACTATCGACCCATAATCCTTACTGACCTTCCCGCCCAGGACCCCCTGCGGGTCTCCGGTTTGAGGGTCAAGCCCCTTCCATTGAAGAGCATACAAGGCATAAAGAGGGCGGCCTACAAAAGGATTGATAACATTGGTTAGAAAATACGTCGATACAGGCCCTATTTTCTCCTTATAGACAGTCACCCTGTCCTGTACATAGCTGAACAACAATACGCTGCTCCATCGTATAGGACCTATCATATTATTGGCATGAAGAGTAAGGTCTATTCCATGGTCGACCATGTTTGCCGTATTAGACCGGAACGTAGTTAGCCCAACCGTAGGGTCTAAAGGACTCTGTCCGATCAGGTCCTGGCCGGATTTGATATAGTAATCGAGACTGCCACCCAGCCTGTCTTTCCTGAGAGAAAAATCCAACCCCGCGTCAAAAATATTGATCCTTTCCCAACGTAGCGAGGGATTAGCGGGATTGGCAATTGTAGCACTACCGGCGCCATAGGAATTACCCGACGGATTTATATACGCCGTTGTAAAAGAAGAAGTGCTTCGATCAACGTTGCCGTTATACCCATCGGTGATACGCAACTTGAGAAAAGGCAGCCAGTTTACATGATAAAAATTTTCTTTTGATATTACCCAGCCTCCACCCACCGACCACAACGGTACTCCCCGGTTATTGGTCTTCACGCCAAAAAGATTGGATTCATCCCGACGGGCACTGGCTGAAAAAATATAACGCCCGAGATAGGTGTAGTCTGCATTGATATAATAGGAAAGATACCGTTCACTGTTAGCGCTATTTACATCATAATAGGGTATCCTGGTCTTGTTATTGTTGGCATATTGTGGCCACTGCGTAGCATAATCAACGGCAATACTGCTTGCCACCCCTTTTTCATATCCATATAATCGGGTACGACGTCCCTCCCCTTCCAGATCGCGCACCTCGGCCCCACCGATAACATTCAATAATCCCTGACGAAACAACGTATCCTGGTAGTTAACCTGGAGCCTCGCGTTATTAGCAGTATACGTGTTGCGTTGCTCATCAAGTATGCCCCCCATTGGTACAGGAAAAGTGAACACCCCATTGCTATTCTGCGCATAACTATTGATCAGATTCCGGGTATAATAGGTTTGCAAGTTTTGATAGTTGCTACCAATAGAATCCCCCCAGCCATATTGATAATATATATGAACATCCAATCCCTTGCGAATAATGTATCGTAAACCTATATTGACCCGGTAGTCGGCCAACTGAACAGTATTGTCTGAATTCTTTAGTTCATTTAAAGGAACATAATGCCAATCAAGCAATTGTCCGCCACCCGCTGTATCAATATAGGAATTTTTCAATCCTAAATTTACCGGTAAAGGATTGCCATTCGCATCAGCCAGCCGGGCATAAGGATACCCAACATTACTGGTTCCGACATTGTTTAGATAGGCCTTACTGGTAGATAAGCTAAGCCCCGTGCTCAATTCTAATCTATCGGGAACCAGCATATAAGTATTATTCCCCAATAACGTAACCCGTTTATAAAGATTTCTAACCAGATTGCTTTTGTTCTCATCATACCCGGCCGATAAAAAAAATTGATTCCTTGGTCCCCCACCACGCACATTCAAAGAATATTGGCTGTTCAAACTCTGCCGGTAAAAATATTTATTCAGATAACTGCGAGTATCCACCCCCTTCAATACATTGATCCTGCTGGCCGAATCAGCCGGCGAAATCAATCCCTTAGTCGTTGCATCAAATATCGCCACTGCCGGACTTATAGCACCGCGCTGAAAATTACTAAGCTGTCCATTATACCCACCCTTCCTATAAACAAACTGCTGTATATCGATATAATCCGAAGAAGAAAGTATTGGCTGATAATAAAGATCCGGCTTTTCCCCTATCGTCTGACTCGTCGTAAAGCTCCATTTCGCAGGCTGATTCAACCTCCCTTTCTTCGTCGTAATAACAATTACCCCATTGCCCGAGAAAGCCCCCCAGATCGCCGCCGCAGCCGCATCCTTCAGCACCGTTATATTCTCTACATCCTCCGGGTTGATATTGGTGATATCCCCATTATATGGGAAGTTATCAATTACGATCAGTGGATTGGGATTGGCAAAGATGGTGCTTCGGCCGCGGATCGTTATTGCCGACTGGTTCGTACCCGATACAATATTCTTATTGAACAACACACTATTCGTCACCCCATCGATCCTGTCCAGCAGATTGGTCGACACCCGGCGATCTATCAGTTCAGCACTTACCACATCAAAAGCTCCCGTAGTCCCCTTCCTGCTTTTCTCCTGGTACCCGGTATTCACCACAACCACATCAGCCAGCGCCCCTACGCGCTCCCTTAAATAGATCACCATATCCTTACTGTCATCAGGCCGCAGTTCCTGCGACTCATAATTCACACTGCTGATCAATAGCTGGTCATCAGCAAAACGCGTCCGGATACTGAACTCCCCATTCTCCCTGGTAACAGCCGCAGCAGACAACTCCCCCCTAACCAATATCGTTACCCCTTCCAGAGGCTCCCTTTTCTCATTAAAGATAAACCCATGCACCACCAGCTCCTTTGGAGGACGAGCCTGTATGGAAATCGCTTTCCCAATTATCTCATAAGTAAATGGCTGATCTTTGAAACAGCTGTCCAGCACCTGTCTTAATGGAGCTTTCCTGACCGAAAAGCTCACCCTATGGCTGTATTGCACCCAGGTCGCCTCACCAGCATAAGTATAACCCGTCAATAGACGAATATCCTCCAACGCCTTCTGTAATGGAACATTTATCTCTTTGAGTGTAATAAGGGGACTAGGCTGGCAATTAGCCGGCAGGCTTCGAAATAAGCAGGCAACCAATAAAAGGGGAACAGCCAGTTTTATTACACCCATTAAACCGCGGGTTTTGAATAAATAAAGTTACAGCCTACAAATCATGAATAGATATAAAATAAATACTTATTTATTCTTATCTGCCCATGACCGCGGCTGTAACTAGCGGAAAGGTTCAATGGTTATGGAAAATAATATATCAAAGTGTGACCCTTACTGATTTTCCATCGGCGTTCTTAAAGTGTATACCTAGTTTTAAATGTTCTAAAAAATTTAAAGTCGTTGCCAGACTCTGCTGCCGGGGAAAAACACCCGTTATTCTTGTCGCCGGCACATTCGAATCAAACTGTGGCTCAACGTTATAAGCCCTGCCAATCGTCCTCATCACCGTATGTATATCCTCATTATCAAACTGGAAAAAACCATTCTTCCAGGCCAATACCGCACCCGTGTTCGCTATCGGCACCACCTTTATCGTAGGCACAACTCCCGGCGAAGGATAAGGTATTTCTGCCTGCTCTCCCGGTTTCAGCACCACAGGCGCCGCCCCACTCTCCACCCGCACCGAACCCTCTATCAGCGTAGTCCTGCTAATCGACTCATCTTCATACGCCATCACGTTGAAATGAGTCCCCAGAACTTCTACCTCAGCATCTTTTATCTTAACCCTGAAAGGCTTGTTTGAATTACTCGTCACCTCAAAAAAAGCTTCTCCCGACAACTCCACCACCCTCTCAGGACCATCAAACTGACTGGGGAACTTCAACGAAGACGCAGCATTCAACCAAACCTTGCTGCCATCCGCCAGTATCAGCTCCTTTTGATCGCCCCCACGGGGATTCATATAGGTATTCAAAGAAACTTTCACTGTCTCAGCTCCCACTTGTGGGACTTTATGCTCTTCCCGGACAAACATATATACCCCCGCCGACAACAATACGATCACAGAAGCTACTGCAATCCAGGTCTTGCGACGAACCCATCTCTCAGGATTGAACCTCCGGACCAGCGCTCCATCCACATCCCCCACACCATCAAGCTTCTGCTCCAGCCGGTTGACCCAGTCGGTCGGAGGCGTAGCAGCCATGGCAATCCATTGGTCATGCTTCGACTCATGTTCATCCGCTATCTCATTCAACTCATCTAAAGTCGCCCCTCGCAGCCATCGCAGGAAGGCCGCATATTCTTCAGGAGTGTAATCTCCTTTGATGAACTGGGCGACAAACTGCTTGGCTTCCTGTAAACTCATAAAAATAAGGTGTTACTATAAAGACACCCCGTAATTGCAAGAGGATACCTCACCGGAAAAAAAATTTCATCTTTTTTTTCGGACACCGGTCATCCCCGCTTAGAACTCAAAAAGAGAAAGGAATACAAATAAAAGAAGGGTGATCTCCCCATTCTCCTGCAAATACTGCCGCACGAAGGCCGTAGCAGCATATAATTGCTTTTTTACCCCAGCCCGGGTTATATTTAGCTGTAAGGCTATCTCATCCAGCGTAAGACCGTCGTCAATGCTCATTTTCAATACCTTACGCCTGCCAGGAGGAAGCTTGTCCATCGCTTCGATGGCTATACGATAGTATTGCCTGAACAACAATTCATGCTCTAATTCATTGGAAACCACATCGGTCGATTCATTAAGCTCCTGCACTTTCTGCCTTACCTTCAACGCCCTGATAAAATTAAAGACCACATTCCGGGTCACCAGGAACAAATAGTTCTTAAAAGACTCCACCTCACTCAATCGGGCCCTTTTCTCCCATATCCTTACAAATACATCCTGGGTCAATTCATCCAAACTCGTTCCCGTAGGCTCAAACAAGGATACATATTGTTGAACATGAGGGAAATAGGCTGTATACAAGCCCCTAAAGGCATCTCTGTCCCCCTGGGCTACCTGCAATAGCAGCTGCTTTTCATTATGAATACCCTCAGAAGACACAAGATGAGATCGTGGATTGGAGAATAAAAAGCGAAGATGACATCGGATAAAAGTTAGGCCAGGACTGAACAATAGCTCCTGTCGCTGGTCTCAAAAGGGTTTTGGTCGGTAGCATCATTACGATCGAAGTTCTTATCCTTAAAAATAGCAAGTTATTCCCGTCTGGCCTTGATTTTCCGTTTATTTCAAAGATTTATTTTTTTTATACCTGTCCTTATAAAAAATACCCCGGCGGGGCATAAAAAGTCCGCCGGGGTATTTTCAACAATGTCCTGAAACTATCGTTTCAGGGGACCCCGGCGGGGCATAAAAAGTCCGCCGGGGTATTTTCAACAATGTCCTGAAACTATCGTTTCAGGAGACCCCGGCGGGGCATAAAACCACGCCGGGGCTCTTTCATAATGTCTTAAAGGTCAAAAGGAGTGAGATCAAAGATCGCCGGCCTAATCCAGCGGCGTAGCATCCAGCAATACGACTTTCGCAAGCAGGTCCTTCGTCGGCGCCGTCACCGTCCCGGTATCGTCCGCAGGACTCAGATCAATACCCACCGTGTGCAAATAATGATACGATCCATAAGCCACATTCCCCACCACCTCAGGCAATGCCTCATAAGTATCACCCCCATCAAACGATAAATAGACCGATACCCCGCCATGATCAAGCATGATTTGATCCAGCTCCGGAACGTCCATTTCATAATTGATGTAAGTATTGGTGGAATTAGTCTTCCAGCCACTGACCTTGACAGTGTAAACAGCAGAAAAACCCTGGTCCACTATCTGGGTGACCTTTTTCGTACAAGATCCCATCCCAATAGCCGAAATACCAAGAAATAAAAGAACAGCGTTTCTGACCAACGTGTGTTTTAGCATAGTGTTTATGTTTTAAATAGGTATAACAAAAAAACTCCCCGACCCGGGCCGACAACTGTCGCAGCATCCCGGTACAAAACTGCAATGACCCTGCAATAACTATGCTATTTCCAAATAAGCACCAGCATACCGCCAAAGATCATTGCCGCAGCGATCAGCACCCTCGCCGTCAAAGGCTCCCGCAAAAAGAAAAAAGAAAGGAATATGGTGAATACAATACTTCCCTTGTCGATCACACTCACCTCCGACACCTTTCCCAACTGCAAAGCCCGGTAATAAAAAAGCCAGGATAACCCGGTCGCTACCGCCGACAAGATCAGAAATAACCAGTTGAAACGCGTCAGGCTCCGCCACCCACTCCCACTCCCCCGCCATAAAACAATACCCCAGGTGATCAGCAGGATCACCGCCGTCCGTATCGCCGTCGCCAGATCCGAATTCACATCCCTGAGACCGGCTTTTGCAAACACCGCCGTCAAAGCCGCAAACACCGCCGACAACAAAGCATATATCAGCCAATATGGAAGACCTGCCATAGCCAAAGTTTAATCGTTAACTGAATTTTATTTCCCAACCCACCGGCCAAACTCCCCCGAAGCCTTTACCATCTCCACCTTCCCCCTGTTCCACTGCCGCCAGTCAAGCTCCATATCCTTCCGGTTCCTTTTCGTCAACGCAGACGGATCAAGATCCGAAAGATCCGGCTTACCCGCATTCACCCAGGCAGTATACCAGAAAGCCGAAGTCTCCGCGATAGCCCCCCGCAATTGCTGCTCGATCATCCCCCCCAAACGCTGATGATATACCCTCACATACTCAGCAGTATGCACCATATCCCCATATTGATTGACGACAATATGCCCCGCAGAATCCAGGACATACACCTTCTCCCGGGGCATAGAAGCCGACAGCTCCTTATCCACAGACAATAGCCGTTCTGCAAGACGATGCGAAGAATCGATCATCGCCCTCGTCTCCCGGCTAAGATCCGTAACGTATTTCGCCTCCCCCGTATTCAGATCATATCCGCTCCCGTACGTCTCCGGCAATTGCCCCTCCCATAAAGCATGTATACCTTTCTGACCAGTCAGCTGCCCGTCATGATTCAACGCCGTATGCAAAGGCATATGAGCATCCCCGATATAATGCCCAAGATCAGCAGCCAGAAAAAGTATCTCCGTTTTCTTCTTCAAACGAAAGGCCGTTGTCAGCTTATCCGTCACCTCCAGTATCGTCCAGGGAAGCGTCCCCGCCTTACTCAGCACACTGTCCGGATACCTCGCCTTCGCCTCCTTCATCGTCAAAGGCAGACCCGTCATATCACCCTGCGGATTATACAATTCCAGGTCGATATAGTGACGGGGAAACTCCGCCCTGTCGTTGATGGTATACTTCCGCAAATCAGGTACCACCGACTCTTCCGTAATAAAATCAATGTGATTGTAAAAAAAGGAACGCATCTCCATCGGCAGAGCAAACACCGCGGCACGATTGATGTGCTGGTGGCCCCAGGCGCCCCACGCAAATACAAGAGTTATGCTGCCGGCCATCAAAGCCAGAAAGAGAACAGATTTTTTCATCCGCCAAAGGTAGTAGAATTCTCCCTGGCAACACTACCCCCCATTCAGTGCCCCCGCGCCCCCACATTCCTCAACACCAGGAACGGCGCCTCCTTCTTAAAATCAACCCCCGCCTTCGTGACAGGAGCAAAAAAAGAAAAATTCCCCAGGACGATATCCAACCTTCCATCCCCATCCAGATCCCCCACATCCATCGTCAACCACTTACCCCGCTGCGTCTCAGGCAGACTATAAGGTGAAAAATCCCCGCCTCCAAGATTTTCCAGGTATACGAACCCCTCCTCCGGCTGATGATTGAAGTCGGGAAAAAAAGCTATCGTCGCCAGATCCAGATCCCCGTCGCCATCAAAGTCACCCGCCACAGCTTTGTAACAACCATCGATAGGAAAAAAATAATTCTGCGTGAACTGATTGCGCCCATTGTTGAGAAAGATATAGACCCCATGATAAGGCTTTAACACAGGAGAAAAATCCGCATTGTCTCCACAGGTATACACAATGTCCGGCTGCCCGTCTTTATTGAAATCAGCAAGCTCAAAATAAGAAGACCCATAAGAAGGAGGAAACCGCAAGACGGCCTGCTCGCTAAACCGCCCCTTCCCCTGATTTGTAAAAAGAAAGATCCCCTCATCCCCCTGCGCAAACAAAGCCCAGATATCCGGCAACCCATCGTGATTATAGTCATTCACATAAGCCCTTATCGCGCCAGGTTTTGCCCGGATAACATGCCGCTCATATTGACCACCACCCTTATTCTCCAGCCAGGACAAGGCCCCCACCATGTTCCCAAACTCACAGACCAGGTAATCCATCCGGCCATCCCCGTTGAGATCAGCCGCCTGTACCTGCACCGGCCTCTCCAGCCCCACCTCCAAAGGTACCGGTTCCAACATCCCCCCCTTTAAGATCTGCAGCTTCCCAAACTTCCCATTCGTAGGGGTCAAAACCCCAATATTACTCACCACCCACTCGCTATCCTGCCGCACTATATCTACGATCCCCCCTTCATCTCTAATGCTATCCAAAACCTGCAATTGAGGAGATAACCGGTACAGCTTCTGATAATGGATATCAAAGACAAACAACCCCTCCTTATCTATTCTTATCAAAGAAGTCGCAGGCGTCTCATATCGCAAAGCAGGCGTCTGCACCTCAAACAGCGGGCCACCTCTTCCCGTCCCTCCCGCGCCGCCCCCCGCCATCGGCACACCCATCCCTATCGGCCTCGGCCTGGATTGCCCCGGCAAACTATCAGGCGAAGTCGCCGTATAATAATCCATTATATGCTCCCATTCCCCCGGACTTAACAAAGGCGCCGCCGGATAAAAACCCTTATCCAGATTAACATCCATACGATTCGACGGATACTGCTCAAAACCATGATTGAAAATTCCCAGCCTCGGCCCCATCTGCGGCAACACCCCCTTCTCCCAGCTTTTGGAATTCAACAACGCAGGGTCCGGCAACAGGTGACACGACTGACAATACACCGCCGCCAGTCGCTCCCCCTCCCTGATAGATGACAACGGTACCTGGGCATGCGATAAATTACGCGGATAATGTTTACAAGAAGAAAAAATAAACAGCAACGCCCAACCGCTAATACAAAGCCTTTTTATCATAGTGATATCTTTCTTACTTTCCCCATCCCATCCTTTATTTCAATAGAAACCGCCGGACCAGTCACATTGATAAACCTTCCCGACTGAGACATAAATGAAGACCCATAGGCACATTCCTCCCTGCGAACCGATCCATCCTTATAGGTGATAACAGCGTTTACATCCGCATCCCCCAAAGGGATCATCCTCACCCCCCTCTTTAGCTTCAATACCTGCAAAGGGCCCCTGTTCTGCCCCGCAGCCAGCAGACAGTCCCCCCCTGCCCCCCGCAGCTTTACCAGCGACTTCTGGTTCCCCGGCAGATACAAACCGCTCTGCAAGATAGACAAAGGCTGAAATCCACCCTTCCCATCCCCTTTCAGCACAAGCCCATTGAATGCGTCGAGACGACCGACAGAAGGCTCCGTCCCATAGTCATTCCCGCTTATCACAACATCCAGCTGCCCATCCCCATCCACATCCTCCGCCAGCATCCCATTGATGGAAGACAGCTGCGCCTGCATCGGTAAAGGTTCCAGGCTAAACCTGCCATTGCCCTCATTCCTCAGCATACAGCTCCGGAATTCAGTAGCGGCAACAACCAATGCCCCCTTCCGCTCCTCCGGCCCCAACACCACATCCATCGTAGCTACCGCATAAGATTTATAGTCCGGGAATTTCTTACGCAAAACCGTTATCTGGCGTAACATATCATCCCTCGACTCAGCAGGAAACTCCACCATCTTTCCCTCCCGGTCAGGTAAATACAAAGAAGGGATCATATCGTAAATGCCATTCTTGTCAAAGTCTCCGCCATATGCCCTCACCGGATGCTCTTTACTTGCCTTGTAATAAGAGTTCTGCCCCATATTACCCACGATATAGTCCATGTCCCCATCCTTGTCAAAATCCCCCGCCACAATACTATTCCACCACCCGGCATGATCACTGATACCTGTAGCCGAAGTAATATTCTTAAAAACACCCTTGTCATTATGCAGAAAGGTCACCGGCATCCATTCCCCCGCCAGCACCAGGTCCGGCCAGCCATCATTATCCATATCCGTCCAAAGCCCATCACATACCAACCCTATATTCACCAGCTCTTTCGCCACAACTCCCGTCACATCGGTGAACTTTATTTTCCCATCACGACTGTCGTTCCGCAAAAGATAGCTCGACACCGGCTTCGGATAATGCCCCGGCTCTACCCGACCCGACACAAAGAGGTCCAGGTCGCCATCATGATCAAAGTCCGCCGCCCGGACACAACACTTGCTATTTAGATTAACCGGAAGAGCTCCCTCTTCCAACCTGAAATTTCCTTTCCCGTCATTGCTGTACAGCCGGTCCTGGTAAGCAGCCATCTGCGGACTGCTGCCATAACCACCACTCGCAATGTAAAGATCCGGATCCCCATCCCCATCTGCATCCAACAACAACACACCCATATCCTCCGCCCGCTTGACGCCGGCACTATCACCCGGCAGCAAGGCCCGCTGTACAAATCGACCGTTAGCCTGTTGCAAAAACAGCTGCGTCGCCTGCCCCGGCGCTCCGCCCATGACAAGGTCGTCCAGCCCATTCCCGTCTACATCCCCCACCGCCAGCGCAGGCCCGTATTCCGAGAACTTATGCGGCAACATCTTCTGGATAGTAAAGTCGATAAAATCCTGCTGCGATTGACGATAATGAATGCCCACCGAATCGGTCACTTCCCGAAAAAGACTCGCCGTCGCAAACCCACTGCCCACCGCCGAAGCCCCACGCCCCGCCATATCCCCCCTCATCGCTGCCACAGGCCCCGCATCACGTATACTCACCTTCAACACCTGATCCGCCGCCACATGCAGCAACACCTGCTGCCGGCCATCCGGCCACCTCACCAACAACGTATCGACCACCTTCGTCGTATCCAGCCCAAAATGTGCGCCGCCCTCTATCGTAGATAAATAACCACGATAAGGCGTATTCTCATACACCTGCTGCCTTCCTCCTCCATAATGCAGCTCCACCCTTGCTCCCAGCCCATCCTTATTAAGGCTATCCCCAAAAAACTTCACCCCAAGATAATGATACCCACCCGGGACGCTGACACCACTACCCTCATTCCGATACACCAGCGCCTCGTCATTGATATTGTTGATGATCATATCCAGATCGCCATCATTGTCCAGATCAGCATATGCCGCCCCATTGGAATAAGCCGTTGTAGTCAGCCCCCAGGCAGCAGAAACATCCGAGAAACGACAGCCCCCCTCATTATGGAACGCATACTTATGCAGCTTCACCTCAGGGATCTGTTTGATCAGTTCCGCTTTTGGCAAAAGATTGTTCGCCTTAGCCCTGAATACAGTAAAATCATGATCCGTCACATCCTTTGGATACCCGTTGGTGATGACCATATCCCGATATCCGTCATTGTCAAAATCCGCCACCATCGGCGCCCAGCTCCAGTCCGTTTCCGATACACCCGCATAATAGCTGATCTCACTAAAGGCCGGCGCCCCGATACTATCGTTCTGCCCCACTCTCGGCCCCTGATTCAGCTGCAACGTATTGCGCACATACTGATATTGATATCCGAAATAGTCCGAGTTTTGATAGGTCAGATAATTATTCCCACCCATCATCGTCTTCTTCCGGTAATTGTCCGCAGGATTCATATCCAGCACCATAATGTCTGATAACCCGTCATTGTTGATATCTTCCACATCCTGCCCCATAGCCGTCGCCGACGTATGCTTGAAATACTGCCGCGTCTGGTCCGTAAAAGTCCCATCCCCGTTGTTGATATAAAGGATATCGTTCGATAAAAAATCATTCGATACATAAATATCCGGCCAGCCATCCTGGTTGATATCCGTAATAGTCGCCGCATGTCCATAGCCCTCCACCAGGACGCCCGCCTGACGCGATACATCCGTAAAAACAGGATGCCCAAGCGAATCATTCCGGTTATTCCGGTACAACCTGCCGGTACTGGGATTCGACCCATCCTTCCGGATAGGCCTGAAAAAGTTGGGATTGTCCGACCGCACATTCTCATTCACCACTAAATACATATCCAGATCCCCATCCCCGTCATAATCAAAAAAATTAGCCATAGTGGAATGACAATTCGCATCCAGCCCATAGGCCGCCGCCATCTCTTTGAAATGCGGTACCCCATGAGCATCATTTCCCTGGTTGATATACAAAAGATTTTTCCTCCTTTCCGGGTCGGTGTAAATAGACGCGCAGACATAGATATCAGGCCAGCCGTCGTTGTTGATGTCCACTACCGCCACACCCTTACACCACTTCCCCGCACCGTCTACCCCCGCAGCAGCCGTCACATCCTCAAACTTGAGCCGCCCTTTGTTCAGGTAAAGTTTATTCGCCACCAGGTTTCCGGTGAAATAGACATCCTGCAAGCCATCCTTATTGAAATCCCCGATCCCTACCCCACCTCCATTATATACATTGACCATATCCGAAGGATTGATCGAATCATTCTCTACAATGGTATTGTTGAAGTGGATGCCCGTTTCAGCTGAAGACACTGCCACAAACAAGGGCTTTTCATGTTTACAGGAGGCCAGCAGTAGTAGTATAAAACAAGCTATCGCAGCACGTAAGGACATGGACTGGAAATTTAAAAATTTAAAATACGCAAAAAAGGGGAGATGTTAGTCTCCCCTTTCGTTAATGGGTTAGGTGATGAAATCTTTATTAGTTATATCCCGGGTTCTGTTTCAATATCTCCGTTCCCTTCGCATTTTCCAGGTCCCTTTCATTCTGCGGAATAGCAAAGATCTCGTTCACCCCTTTATGGAAAGAGGCCGAAGGATTGGCTGCATAGCTGCTCGGTCTGGTCTTTTCGACCGAAACATAAGTGTTCAGCACCTGGGACATGTCCAGCGGGAACCCTGAATCGCTGTTCCACCGCTGCAGATCGAAGAAGCGCTGTCCCTCCATCGCAAGCTCCAGCCTCCTCTCAAACCGGATCGCCTTCATTGCAAAAGCCTTGTTGGCAGCAAAAGAGCCTGCCGCATAATCACCGATCTTATAATTGGCAGCCAGCGTCATAGGCGGTTGATTGGCAACCTGCGTGTAAGTATAGGTACTTGCGTCGAACTGTGCATTCTGGTCATAAGTCCAGGTCTCAGGATGAGTCCCTACCCTGTCACGCACCATATTGACATAGGTCCTGGCTATTTCCGGATCACCGATCTCTACCTCACACTCCGCATCCCAAAGCAGCAGGTCTGAATAACGGATCAGGTTGACATTGTTAGCCACTATCTGTGTCGGTCCCCAGAAGCTGGTCTCATTGGAAGAAAGTACGCCTTTCTGACTCTTGGCATAGACGTTCTTCTTCGGGCTGAAATAGCCATCCGTACCGTCACGAACCCAGAGCGCGCCCGGATGGTGCCCCCAATCCAGATAGGGAATACCGGGACGGCCCATTACCAGGTCGATCCGGGGATCGAGTGTGCCTGTATAAGGCGTAGCCGGATCATTGACGAAATTGCCGCTGTTATATGTATCCAATAAGGGCAACCCGCTGGCATCAGTCTTATAGGCATTGGCAAGGTTGATCGAAGGGTTGTTAAAACCGCAGCAGCCACCGGGACCACTACCGTCATTCGGGAAGTTCAGCACGTCCCCGTAATTACCATTGGTGCCCGAACCATCATTCACAGACATCTGTACGGAGAACACGGACTCCTTACTGTTCTTTGCCGTCGCGTTAGGATTGAAGTTATTGAAATAACCGCCCGGATTAAAACCATATTTGTCCCCCGCGCTCGTCTTTCCGTTCAGAAGAAGATTATCCAATAAGGCCTTCGCCTTATCGTATTTATGCTCGTACATATAAGCCTTGGCCAGGAATGCCATGGCAGCCCATTTGTTGACTCGCCCTTTATCAGCAGGTATCTCTTTAAGGCTGTCTATGCCAAACTGGAAGTCTGCTTCGATCTTCGGCCAGATATCCACATTATTCGGAACATTTACATTTTTATTGGCGGCGCTGATCGTCTCATCCACCCAGGGAACATTCGCCCAGATCTTCTTTGCTTCGAAATGGAAGAAACCGCGAAGAAAACGCGCTTCAGCCGTCAATTGTCCATGGTCAGCAGCACTCACTCCCGTGGCTATCGCCAGTGTGCGGATGACGTCGTTAGCCCGCTGTGCCCCGTCATACAAAGCAGTCCATTTCTGCTGCAGGTACGAACTGGTTGACTGACCCAGCGTCCAGGTCTGCAGTGGCGTGATATCATTCTGGTCGGGACCGGTAGAACCCTTGTACGAATCATCTGCTACTACGCTGCCGAAGACCCAGTTGGAAGCGCCGGAACCATACTGGTTACCCTGGGTGGCGGCGCCCTCGCCGTCCAGCATGGAATAGGCTCCGATCAGCAGCGAATTTACACCTGTCGTGTTGGCCAGCTGGCTTGCCTGTAAGGCTCCTGATGGCGTCTTTTCGAGGAAACTGTGCTTACAGGCGATCCCTGTTGTCACTAAGAATAGGCCCGGTACCAGATATTTATATTTGAGCAATCTCATAGTTAATATTTTTTTGTTAGACACTTTAATGGATTAGAAGGTGACCTGTACGCCCAAATTATAGTTCCGCATATTGGCCGGATAGTTACCCAGATCGATGCCAAAGTTGGTGTTATCATTCAGATCAGAAGTCTGCAGCTCGGGATCAGGACCTTTGTACTTGGTGATCGTAAACAGGTTAGCCGCCTGTATATAGATCCGGAAACGCTCAAGGCCGAATTGCTTGATCTTCGATCCCGGCAGACTATATCCGATCTGCAGCTGTTTGCAGCGCAAATAACTGCCGCCTTCCATATAATAGCTGTTGAACTGGTCGGTCGTAGAGAAAGTACCACCCCTTTCCAGGATCGGGGTCCTGCCATTCCAGCCCGCCTGGCCAAAACTATGCAGCGCTGCATCCTTGCTCATAGCAGCATCCCATACCTGCGGGAAATCTGTCCAGTAACGCACATAGTTGATGACCTTGTTGCCAACAGAGGCATAGAAGAAGGCCGAAAAATCAAATCCCTTATAGCTCGCCGACAGGTTGAGTCCAGCCACAAACTTAGGATTGGGATTGCCAAAGAACGTGCGGTCCGAATCGGTGATCTTCCCGTCGTGATTGACATCCTCGTACTGGAAACGGCCCACAGCCTTGGCTTCCTGGGTCGGCGCCTTGTCTACTTCCGACTGGTTCTGAAATACGCCAACGACCTTGTAACCGAAGAATTCGCCGACGGGCTGCCCCGGCTGAAGACGGGTGAACGCTCCGATACGATTGGACCCGCTGCTCGGCTTAGCCTGGTATTTTATGCCCTCGCCAAGAGTCTTGATCTTGTTGGTATAGGTTGTAAAAGTAACAGCGATATCAAATTTCAATTCGTTCCTCACCGCACTTCCATGATAAGAGACCGCGGCATCGAGCCCCTTGTTCTCGACGTTGGCCGTATTATTGAAAGGAGCCAGTGCGTTACCGGCCGTTGCTGGCAGCGGAGCGTTGAACAGTAGGCCGCTCACCGTTTTCTTGTACAATTCCAAAGAGATGTCGAACTTATTCCTCAGGATAGTTGCGTCGAAACCGACATTGGTTACTTTATCTTCCTCCCACGTGCTGACAGGATTACCGAACTGGCTGGCATAGCTGCCCAGTAACGAAGAAGTGCCCGATCCGCTGAGATCATAAGAAGAGTTGGCTGCCGCCTGTCCGAACAGGTTGTATCTGTTATATACCCGGGTATTGGCGATAGAACCCATCTTACCCCAGCCACCGCGCAGCTTCAGATCATTGACCCAGGCGACATCCTTCATAAAATTCTCCTTGCTAAGACGCCAGCCGGCTGTTACCGAGGGGAACCAGCCAAACCGCTTGGAGGGATCAAATATCGAGCTTCCATCCCGGCGAATAGTACCGCTCAACAGGTATTTGTCCTGGAAAGCATAGTCGAAACGACCAAAATAAGAATACAGCGAGCTGCTGATCGGGTAGTCGATGTTGTTCACGCGGGAACTGTTGGTCTGTGTCGCCGGCGCACCAAAGGACAGGGTCCAGAGCGCGGGATCTACAAGCAGATGAGTTGGATCGGTAATATAGTAATTACCTCTCGTTTCCTGCGACTGACGCTGATAGTTGGAGATAGATTCGATACCACCCAGTACCGCCAGTGTATGATCACCCCAGGTATTGTTGTATTTGATCGTGTTGGTCCACGTCCAGCTGGTATTGAAACCCTGCGTTTCCACATAAGAGTTCGGGTTGGTATTGTTCTCCGCATTCTCGTATGCCGTATACTTGAACTCGTTGTTGAAGAAATTGTCTACCAAACCGCCAAAGCTGGTCCTTACGGTCAAATGTTTCAGAAAATCTACTTCGGCAAAGACATTGCCTGCTATCTGATAGTCATTATACTTATTGTATTTGGTGCGCTCGAGGTTGGCCACCGGGTTCTGCGGGTTACCCACACCCTTCACACCGGAACCGGCAAAGTTCCCTATGATATCATAAACGGGGAGTATGGGGCTTTCGCGGTAGGCATACGAGATCGGGTTCCCTTCATTCTGGTTGTTGCCGGGTAAACCAGGAGTCTTCCTGTAGATGAAAGTCGCATTCTCTCCTACCCGGATATGATCCTTGATATTGAAGGTAGTATTCATCCTGGCCGTATACCGCTTGAGATAGGTATCGATCAGCGTACCCTTCTGGTTAAAATAACCCAAAGAGAAATAATAGCTGGACCGGTCGCTTCCGCCGCTGGCTGACATTGTATGGCTTTGGATCAGCGCAGGATGTGTGATCTCATCCCACCAGTTGGTGCCTATCTTATTCGTCTTGGTGATCTGATTGGAATACAGTTTATACGTCGATGGGTCCGTATTGGGACCGCCGTTATTGGTGTTGATCGGCGTAAGATAATCATAGATCACCGGGGTGGGACCATACCCGAACTGGCTGTTCTTGTAGTTGGTCGCGTTAAGAGGGATCGCGGGTGAATTGGCAAACTCCTTCCAGATCGCATTGGCCGTCTCCTGCGTATTGGCGATATTAAAAGGATTACCGCCCAGTGGAACCTGAGTACCAACATAGCCGTCATACGTGATGAGAGCCTTGCCCTGACGACCCTTTTTCGTCGTGACTACGATAACACCGTTCGAACCGCGCACACCATATATGGCGGCGGCACCCGCATCCTTCAGTACCTGGATAGACTCGATGTCGTTTACATTCAGATCGTGAAGACCACCGGGAATCTGAACACCATCAACGACAACCAGCGGATCTGAATTACCGAACGACGTGAGACCCCGGATTCGCACGTTACTGCCGCCTCCGGGTACGCCCGAATTCACGACGTTCACACCCGAAGCCTGACCCTGCAACAGCGATTCGGACGTGCCGCCCGGCACTGATTTAAGACTTTTAACATCTATCACCGCGACTGAGCCGGTGATGTCCTTTTTCTTTTGCGTTGAGTAGCCTGTAACGACGATCTCGTTCAACGCCGTGTTGGACGTGGTCAGGGAAATTTCTCCAAGCATGCTGCGGCCAGCAACCGGAAATTCCAGTCTCTCATAGCCCACCGACGATATCACAAGCGTGCTGTTGTCTCCGGCTTCGATGGTAAAAGCTCCGTCACCACCCGTCTGGACAGCCGTCTTGCTACCCTTGACCTGGACAGTGGCGCCAACAACCGGCTGCTTGTCCGCAGTGCCGATCACTTTTCCTGAAATTCGTTTTTGTGCAAATAAGCTAAAGCCGGATAGGACAAGACATGCGAGCAGGCATGCCCGTAGAAGGGAGTTAGTTTTGAATGGCATAAGCAAAGTGCTTTTTTAGGTTAGCTGAAAAATCTTTAGGGGTTTCTGATTATTTTAAGGTCAGAAACCTTTGTCGCAACAAATTAGGTTTAAAATATATAATTCATAGATATTATTTTAACTATTTATTATACTTTTTTTCTTTAACGTATAACCACGCTTCCTACCGACGCCCCCCCATCTGGTTATGCAGCAATACATATGGAGGCCCCTTTTTCCAGTCAGTGGCAGAATGCATAAACCCGGGCCCCACCGAACAGTTCGCCAACAGGATATCCGGTTTCCCATCCCCGTCGGTATCCCCAACATCCATCGTTATCCATCGGCCACACTCCGTCCCCGGCACACTGTAGGGCTTGAATCCAAAATTTCCTGTGTTTTCCAGGTAAATAAAGCCCTCTTCCGGTTGACGCTGATAATCAGCAAAATACGAGATAGTGGCAAGATCCAGGTCCCCATCCCCATCAAAGTCCCCGGCCACTGCACGGTAACAGCCGTTGATAGGGAAAAAATACCGGCGTGTAAAATGCATATGCCCGTCATTCATAAAAATATATACCCCGTGATAAGGCTTTAGCACCGTGGAAAAATCAGCATTGTCCCCACAGGTGTAAAGGATATCCGGGTTCCCGTCTTTGTTGAAGTCATCCAGCTCGAAATAGGTCGAACCATAAGATGGAGGAAAACGCAGCACCTGCTGCTCCCCGAATTGTCCATGACCCTTATTCGTATACAGCACAATACCCTCATCTCCCTGCGCAAACAGTACCCAGAGGTCCGGCAGACCATCGTGGTTATAATCCTGTACGACAACCCTTATCGCCCCCGGGATGTTTCGGAGAATATGCTTTTGATATTGTCCATTACCCCAGTTTTCCAGCCAGGCCAGCTCACCCTTGATATAACCAAACTCACAAACCACCAGGTCTGTGAGGCCATCTCCAGTCAGATCCGCAGCAGCAATATTGACGGGACGAAGCAGACTGTCCGCCAGGATAAAGAGCGGCCGGCCATTTGCAAAGATCTCAGGCGGTATAGGCAGCCGGTCGATATGCCCCGCAAGCGCATTGTTAGGACCAAAAGGGCCCATATTACAGGCAAAATAACGGTTGTTGCCCTGGTCAGCTACTATATCGACAATCGATCCACCGATAAGCAAACTATTTGTTTGCTGCCCGCTCTTATCCCATACATCCAGCGTATGACCGATGACATCAGAAGTCAGCACCTGCCCCATCTTTGGTTCATACCGCACAAAACAGGTCGCCGGCGGCGTCGTGGCCTTCCCGGTAGCCCTCTCGATCCTGAACAGCGAAGTATCCGCCTGCAGCGCCACAGTCCGCTGCTGCGGCGGCAGACTATCCGGAGCCAATGCCGTATAATAGGCAACCACGGCAGCCCAATCTTTTTCCGGCATCGCCGCTTTGGCCGGATAAAACTCCCTGCCGACATTCGGATCACCGATATTATTCGGATAACGCTTATTCAGATACTGAAAAATACCCAGCCGTGGTCCCATCTGCGGCAAAACATTCTGCTCCCAGCTGCCCGCGTCCAACTGATCGGGGCTGGGCAGCTGATGACAGCTGCCGCAGTATTTTACCGCCAGACTATCCCCCCGGGCAATAAGCCCGTCATCCACATCCATATGGGTGCTGTTCTTCTTATACCCGCCAGATCCACAGGCAGCCAAAAATAAGCTGCCTGCAAAAAGTATCTTTAGTTCCCTCTTCATAGCGCTAAAATTAGAAAGAGGTGACAACATTGTCACCCCTTTCCCTGGTTATGTTATCGGCAATTTGCCCTTTTTGATCTTAGTAGCCTTTATTTTGTGTCAGCGTTTTGTTCGACAGGTCGATCTGCGCCTGCGGGATCGGGAAATATTCATTCTTACCGGCAGTGAAATTACCGGTGGAAAGATCCCCGGTGATCTTACCTTCAAACTGGAAGTACGCATTCAGCGTCTGGGCAGCTATGTTCCAACGGGCCAGATCGAAGAAACGATGTCCTTCACAGGCCAGCTCCAGCTTGCGTTCGAAATATATCGCAGGCAACGCAGTCGAGCCTGTAAAGTATCCCGCAGGATACAGCCCCACCACATAGTTGGCAGCCGGTGTCCCCGAGAAACCAGCCAGAGGATGCGCCGGATCAATATAAGCATGCAGCATAGACGCTGGATTGGCAGCCCTGGCGCGCACAAAATTAACATAGGTCTCAGCCTGGGCAAAATTGCCAAGCTGAGCTTCCGCTTCGGCAGCCATTAGTAATACATCGGCGAACCGGATGATCAGGTAATTGATCGCTGAGCCCGGAGCCCAGGAACTCTGGTCAGAATAAGTACCAGCCGTGGCCTGCCAGTACAGATTCTTTTTGTTGGAATAGGGACCAGCCGATCCCTGGTCACGAATCCAGTTATTGCCAGGATGAAGCCCCCAGTCATGTACAGGGATCCCCCTTCTGGCAACTGTCCAGTCAAGACGGGAATCGATATTACCCGCATCCGGAGTGAAAGGCTGATCGCTTGTCAACCCCTGATCATTGGCTATTGCATTTGAATTGTAGGTTGTGACAAAAGGTAATCCATTGGCATCAGTACGATAGGAATTAGCAAGGTCTACAGAAGGCTGGAAGAAACCACAGCACCGGAAAGGGCTGTTATAGGGAAAGTTCAGCATATCCCCGCCATTGGCATTGGCTATAGAGTTGGTTCCATCATTGGCAGTCATCTGAATGGCAAACACCGATTCCTTATTATTCTTCGTAGCCGCATTGAAATTGTCTTCGAAATTATCAGTCAATCCATAAGAAAGACCATTGGCCGTAACGCCGCCGGCTCCCGTACCGCCATAAGAAGACGGGATGATCTGATCATACAAGGCCTTCGCCTGCGCCCATTTCGCCTCATAGACATAAGTTTTTGCGAGGTAACACATGGCCGCCCATTTATTGGCCATCCCGGGATTGGGCTGCGTAGCGGGCAGACTGTCGATTGCCGCCTGGAAATCCGCTTCTATCTTAGGGAAAATATCTGCATTGTTAGGTTGCTGAAAATTGGTTGTCGTCTCATCGATCCAGGGAACCATCTTCCAGAACTTTCTCAGCTCGAAATAATAATGAGCACGCAGGAATTTTGCTTCAGTCGCGATCTCCTTCCTGTCAGCCGCGCCGATGGTAGGGCTGATGGCCAGTGTCGACAGTGTAGTGTTACAACGATTGACACCCTCGTATAAAGCCCTCCATTTGTCATTGAAGAACCCGTTCGCAGGAACTTCCTGCGCATTGGCAATCGGGACGATCGGCGGCTGGTCGCCAATCGTACTGCCCTTATGAGCGTCTCCGCCGGCTATACTGCCATATATCCAGTTGGAAGGCGATGCTTCCCACGGATTACCGCCGCCAATGGCATTATTGTTCTGCCCCTGTCCGTCAAGAGCCGCATAGGCGCCATTCAATATAGACTTCACACCTGTCAGATTATTCACCTGGCCGGAAGTCAGCGCCCCAAGAGCCGGCTTATCCAGGAATCCCTTGCTGCAACCGGCAATCAGAGTGGCCACAGCCAAACTTACCCCCGAAAACCCTATCAAATATTTTTTTATAGTCATTTTCATTTTTTTAATCGTTAGAATATAATTAGAATCCGATCTGAAGGCCTAACAAATACTGTTTGGGGTTAGCATATGAACCTTCGTCCACACCGAAATCCGTTGCTCCGTTCTGACCATTGGTAGAGTTGACGGATATCTCAGGATCGACTCCGGAATATTTTGTGATCGTGAAAAGATTCGCAGCCTGTATATAAGCCCTGATCCTCGAAAAAGTTGCCTTGCCTGCATGAATATTGGTGAAGGTATACCCCAGTGTCATATTCTTTGCCCGCAGATAAGAACCTTTATCTATGAAATAAGAGTTCGGAACGGTATTCGTGCTGCCATTGCTGCCATTGGTAGCATCCTGGATCGGAGCAACTGCTCCCTTACCCAGATTTTGAAACGTCCAGGAATGATAAAGAGCTGTTTTGCTGGCAGCCGATCCGACAAATGCACCGCCATAGAAATCAGTCCACCATTTGACGTTATTCCAGATATCGTTGCCATACACGCCGTACAGGAACATGCTGAAATCAAAATGTTTGTATTCCAATCCGAGATTGACCCCATACGTGAACTTAGGACTGGGATTACCGAGAAATTGCTTACTGTTGTTGTCGATCCAGCCCTGCTTGTTGCCATCAGCATAACGGAAACGTCCAACTGCTTCATCCGCCTGGTAGGTAGTAACCAACCCATTAGACGCCTTCGCCGCCGCCTGGTCAGCTGCCGTGATCTCGCTCTGGCTGTTCCAGAACCCGATGATCTTGTATCCGTAGAATGCGCTTACCGGGTGATTAACCTGGTTTCTGACGATATAGCTGCCGTTGAAACGACGTCCATCTACATCAAAATAGTTGGCCCCGTTCGCCGCAACCCGGGTGATCTTATTATGTATAGTCGTAAAAGTCGCCGTACCTATGAACTTCAGGTCATGCGTTATCTCTGTCTGGTAATTGATCATTACGTCGATACCATTGTTCTTCATCTGGCTTACATTGTAAGCAGGAACAATAGCAGCGCCCTGTGTACCAGGCAGCGTCAGCTGATACAGCAGGTCCTTGATGCTCTTGTTGTAATAGTCCGCACTCACCGTCAGTTTTCCGCCCAGGACGGTCAGATCAAAACCTACGTTGGTATTACCATCCTGCTCCCACTTGGCATTGGGATTGCCGATCTGGGAAACAGCCAGCCCATAGGCAGGATTATTACCGGTACCGCCAAGATCATAAAAGGTTGTCTGCTTGTTGGAACCATATAAGGTATATGAGTTGGTACCCAGTGCATTAAATTGGTTCCCCATGATACCATACGATCCGCGGATCTTCAGATCAGTGATCCAGGTTATATCCCTGAGGAAAGCTTCCTGGGAAAGTCTCCAGCCCACACTCACGGCGTAGAAATTACCCCAGCGGTCGTTGATGAACTTGGAAGAACCATCCCGGCGGAACGTACCTCCTACGAGGTACTTGTCTTTAAAGGCGTAATCAGCCCTGGCAAAATACGAAACCAGGCTTTCACCTGCACCCACCGGCGCCTGGTAATTAGGACTGCCCGGGTTAAAATTCTGGATCGCATTTTCATTACTGTAGTTCGTCGTAGTACCCGATCCCGTTGAGTTGTTCACGTAATTCGGGTCACTTGAAAAATATCCCTGCGAAGTTCCCCCATTATTATGGTTGATGAACTTGTATGCTTCCATCCCGCCTACAACCTTCAGATTATGATCTCCTATTGTCAGGCTATAAGTACCTGTATTCGTCCAGGTCCAGTCATAACCGTTATAGGATTGTTCTGTAAAGGTCTGCGTCGTATACTGGGGCTCAGCATCATAATAGTCAGGGATATGGAAGAAATGATTCCATCCATTGTAGGATTCTCCACCGAAACTGGTCCGAAACGTCAGGTTTTTCAACACATCTACCTCACCATACACATTTCCGAATAACCGGCCCGCCAGCCCCCTGTCATTGGAAGTAGTCGCCTGGATACTCACCGGGTTTCTTGAGTTAGCCAGTCCTTTCGGGGCAGTACCGGCAAAATTACCCTGGATATCATAGGTCGGAATGATCGGACTTTCCCGGAAGGCAAAGCCGATAGCGCTGCCCTCTACAAGAATACCTCCGTTAGCTTGCGGATTATCGACAGAGGAATAAGCCAGGTTCTCACCTATCCTGATCCGATTCCCCAGCCTGTAATTCGAATTGGCCCGGATAGTATATCGTTTGAGATAAGTATTGATCAGCGTACCTTGCTGATTGAAATAATTTAAGGAAAACAAATAGCTGCCCTGATCTGTACCACCGCTCACAGCTATATTGTGCTGCTGGATGGGAGCATGTTTGAATATCTGGTGATACCAGTCATTACCGGATTGGTTGGCCCTGGCGATCTGGTAATAGTTGGCGCCGGTAGGGTCTGCATTGTAAAGCGCAGCAGCTGCAGCAGGGTCATTCTGCGCAAATCCACCCGTATTGGTGACCCCGTTTGTTGTACCATTCACCAGCCAGTATGGCATAACAGGAGCCGCTCCATAACCGTAAATATTGTTTCCGGGAGTAATGAACTTACCCTGCTGCGCCGGAGGCAGCAAGGCCTGGGATGCATTGTAGTTCTGACCGGCAAGGAACTGAAGCTGACCCTGCTCCGTAGGATTCAAAATGTTGAATACATTGCCGCCCTTAGGCACCTGTGTTCCATAATAACCATCATAGGCCACTTTCGTTTTACCGCTGCCTCTCTTGGTGGTGATAATGATAACCCCGTTGGAAGCACGTGCACCATAAATAGTGGAAGCGCCTGCATCCTTCAATATCTGCATGCTGGCGATATCATTTGGATTGATATCATTGACATTTTGCGTCGGTACCCCATCCACTACATATAAAGGAGTATTGTTCCCAAAGGAGTTAAAACCCCGGATACGTATCAAAGGCGACTGACCCGGCTGGCCCGAGCTAACGACATTGACACCAGATGCCTGCCCCTGCAGCATATTGACGGCATCCGCCACAGGCTGCTTCCTGGCCTCCGACAGATCGACGACCGATACCGCACCAGTCAGATCCTTTTTCCTTTGTGTGGCGTAACCCGTTACCACCACATCATTTAATTGCGTGTTGGTCGTCGCCAGAGAGATGTCTCCCAGCGAACTTCTTCCCGCAACCGGGATTTCCTGTTTGTCAAACCCTATCGACGAAATGACCAGCGTACTGTTGTCGCCGGCGTCAATGTTAAAAGTTCCATCTGCAGCAGTCTGAACAGCAGCTTTACCGTTCTTAACCTGCACAGTCGCACCAATAACAGGCTGTTTGTCAGCACCGCTAATGACCCTGCCGGAAACTTTTTTTTGAGCAAAAAGACTAAGACCATTGAAGACAAGGCATGCGAGCAGGCACACCCGTAGGAGAGAGCTAGTTTTGAATGGCATAGGCAAGAATTATTCTTTTTTATATAACATTTAACAACAAACGCTATCGAATATTAGCCCGAATCTACATTGTTTGATTATTTTAACTCTAATATTATTTTAACCATTTCTTATACTATTCAGATATTACATTTTCGATTATCCTTTACCGTTTAATTGTTTACGAGTAATAGTTTATCTTCATTACTTATATGAAATATTTATCATGAAAAAAATTTATCTGATACTGCTAGCCTGCAGCATTACTGCAGTTTCATGTCAGCGAAAATTATCTCACCAGGAAATAAAGGAAAATCTGGAGAAGTCGATGACGGAATATTTACAAAAAGAACAGGGACCAGATACCCCATCCCTCAGCTTCAAAATGGTCGACGTCATTTATTTCGAGGAAGCCAGCTATTATACCTGCGAATTCACAGTCAGGCTCACCCGGCCCGATGGCTCAGATACAACCGGTATCATTAAAAGCCGCATCACAAAAGATTTTTCCACAGTTACGAAAAGACCATAGACCCCAAATAAAAAAAGCACCTCCCGGTGCTTTTTTTTATATTATGTTCTGTTTATCACGAAGTTGCCCAGGCCTTATCGCCCTTCTTATAGTCTACACAACCCTCCCATTTACCCGGCACAGCAACATACCGCAATGCCTTCGTAGCACCAGGCTCCGAAGTAAAAAATCCCCAGAGCGTAAGCTCTTTCATCATCCGGAAATAGTGCGCCGGTTCGTCCTTCCCTTTCTTATCCATATATGCCTTCTGCTCCTTATCCAGGTCCACCAGCAGATCATGCCTTTGCTCAGGCGTACTCTCCATATAGGATTTACCACTCTTCTTTTTACTTGCTTCATTCAAAGCCTGCATGCCATCCAAAAAGACCTTCTGATCCTTCTCGGTATAACAGTCCTTCACAATGCGGGCCATAAATTCTCCCACCTTCGCCTCTTTGGCGCCCGGCGTATTCGTCGCAGGTAATATGGTCTCCGCTATCTCATCCAGATAAGCTATATCATCATTGGCGAAGTTGACACCACCACCACCAATAGTTTTCTCCGGTGCATTATGACAGCCGGACAAAAAAACTTCGGCCCCCAAAATAGTCCCGCCCAGTAAAAGACTTACCCGGGCGATCGCATCTCTTCTATTCATAGCTAAATCGTTTTAACAGTTTTAATCATTTCAATTAACTCAAAGGTTTCCTTTTTTCAGCTCACTCACAGCATGATCTGCCGCACGGGCCGTCATCGCCATATAGGTCAACGAAGGATTGACACAATTGGCCGAGGTCATGAACGATCCGTCCGTTACGAACACATTCTTCGCATCCCATAGCTGATTGAACGAATTCAGCACCGACGTCTTCGGATCCTTCCCCATACGCGCCGTTCCCATCTCATGGATACCCCTTCCAGGGAAAGGATTGTCGCTGCGACTCTTCACATTCTTTACGCCTGACGCTTCCAGCATCTCTACCGCATCGGCTTCCATATCCTTTCTCATCTTCAGCTCATTGTCCTTCAGCTCACAATCGATCGAGAGCACATTCAACCCCCATTTATCCTTCTTCGTCTTGTCAATCGTCACCTTGTTCTCGTGGTAGGGTAATATCTCACCAAAACCACCAATATTCATCGTCCAGGCCCCCGGCTCCGTCAGGGCTTCCTTGTATTCCTTCCCGATGCTGTACTCGGCTATCTGATGATGATCATATCCCTCCCGGGTGCCGCCACCCTGGTAGCCAAAGCCACGCAGATAATCCCGCTTGTCACCATTTATATTCCGGAACTGCGGAATATAAATACCATTCGCCCTGCGGCCAAAAGTATACTTATCCTCATATCCCTCGACAGTCCCGCTCGCCCCTACTCCAAGGTGATGGTCCATCAGGTTATGCCCCAGCTCTCCACTGCTGCTGCCCAGCCCGTCGGGCCAGATATCGGTAGCCGAATTCATCAGTATCCAGGTGCTGTTCAGCGTTGAAGCATTCAGAAAAACGATCTTTGCCTTGTATACATAGGTCTGGTTCGTCTCCGCATCCAGCACTTCCACTCCGGTCGCCTTTTTCGTATCCTTGTCATATAATATCTTCGTGACTATCGACCAGGGCCTCAAAGTAAGATTCCCCGTCTTCATCGCGGCAGGTAATGTAGAAGACTGTGTGCTGAAATAGCCGCCAAAGGGACAGCCCAGCCAGCACTTATTCCGGAACTGACAGCCGATCCTCCCTTCATGCGGAACGGTAATATTCGCGACCCGTCCGATGATCATCTGGCGCGCTCCCTTATAATGCGCTTTCAGCCGGGCCGAAATATCCTTTTCCACACAGGTCATATCATAAGGCGGAAGGAAATGACTGTTGGGAAGATGAGGTATGTTCTCATTCGACCCGCTGATCCCCGCAAACTTCTCCACATATGTATACCAGGACTCGATGTCCTTATACCGGATAGGCCAGTCGACACCGATCCCTTCCTTTGCATTTGCCTCGAATTGAACGTCGCTCCACCGATAACACTGCCGCCCCCACATCAGCGAACGGCCGCCGACATGATAGCCCCTGAACCAGTCAAAGCGTTTGACTTCCGTATACGGACACTCGCTGTCCTTTACCCAAAAATCGAGGTTTGTTTCGTTCAGCGGATAATCCCTCTTCAATACAGGATAATCCTTTTTCATCTGCTCTGTAGCATGTCCCCGGTGAGGATAATCCCATGCTTCCTTGTTCGCATTCACATAGTCTTTCACATGCTCTATATTACGCCCGCGTTCCAGCATTATTACCTTTAGTCCTTTCTCTGTAAGTTCCTTTGCAGCCCAGCCCCCACTGATACCCGAACCGATCACGATCGCATCATACGTATTGTCAGCCATAATCGTTACCTATTTTTTGTTTAGTGTTTAAATATCACAGATCTTAATGCCTTCCTCCAGCGACTTCAGCTTATCCGCCTTCGCCGGAATGAACTCCTGTGCAACATATCCCTTATAACCTGTCGCCAGTATCCCCCGCATGATCGCCGGATAATACAGCTCCTGCGTCTCATCGATCTCGTGCCTGCCCGGCACCCCGCCGGTATGATAATGCCCGATATATTGATGCCCATCCGTGATCGTCCGGATCACATCACCTTCATCTATCTGCATATGATAAATGTCATAAAGCAGTTTGAAATTCTCGGACCCGACCCTTCTCACCAACTCAAACCCCCATTTGGTATTGTCACACATCTGGTCATGATGATTGACCTTGCTGTTCAACAGCTCCATCTGGATGATCACTCCTCTCTGCTCAGCCTGCTTCATGATCTGCTTGAGACCATCCACACAATTCTTCCAACCCGTTTCCTCATCCATCCCCTCCCTGTTCCCGCTGAAACAGATCAGGTTCTTATATCCCGCCTTTGCTACCAGGTCGATATGCTCAGTATAGCTCTTGATAAGAGTAGAATGATACTCCGTATGATTCCACCCCTTGGTCAGACTAATCTCCGCCCCATTGCACATGGAAGAGTAAATGTCATGGCTTTTTAATATCGGCCATTCCTTTGGCCCTACCAGGTCAATGGCCCCAAAACCTATCTTCTTTACCGCTACACATAGATCCTCCAATGGTATATCCCCGTAACACCATCGGCATACCGAATGATTGATATTACCTTTTAGTTTCAATTTTTTAGTGTTTTTTATAGTCCCGGCCGAAGTATTCAGTGAAGATAACATTCCAGCTGTTCCAAGGGCTGCCGTGCCCGCAACGATGTTTTTGATAGCGATACGTCTCGAAGGTTGGTTAGACATAATATAATTCAGGTCAACATTAAAAAAGTAATTTACGAAATGTTAGCCCATCAGACCGCAAGTGCTTCCAATTTATCTGCCTTTTTTCTTTTTCGCATAAAAAACACAAGGCCCGCAAACGCAACGATCAGCACCACCGGTATCACCATCGTCGTACTAAGCACTTCGGGCCCCGCAGCAGATTTGGCATCATTGAACGCCCTGGCCATTTCCGTCCCCGGCGCTGCCGAACGATAGGCATCCAGACTGGCCCCCGGAGGCAGCTTCTGGATCATCACCTGGTCATAATAACCACCCATGAATATCATATAAATGGAAACTCCGAACATCCCGGCCCCACCCATCAGGTTTAAACCTACCGCCCCCGTCCTGGGCAGATTCTCCGCCACAAAACCGATCATACAGGGCCAGAAAAAAGCCACCCCTAATCCAAACACGATGGCCGCCCCAAAAATAGCAGACCCATGCAGGTGGATCATCAGATAAATGCCCAGAGCAGAGAGAATGGCCGAGATCAGCAACACCCCCTGCGGAGCAAGCCGGTGAACGATCGGACCCGCAAAGGCCCGCCCCAGCACCTGCACCGACGCCACAAAGGTCAAAATGAGAATGGCATTATCCGTCACCGTCCTGAACAGCACGTCGATCCATTGATTGGTAAACAGCTCCGTTATCGCCGTTCCGAACATACAAATGATCATAAATACGAACAGAGGAGTGGCAAGCGCACTATACATCTCCTTCGTGCTTACCCCCGCCGCTACCCTTTCCGTTACCGGGAACTTCAGCTTGGAGAACAAAAAGCCATATATGACCGTTGGGATCAGCATGACCGCTATCTCTACCTGGGGTATCCAGTAAGGTACCTCAGCCTGTCCGCCCCCCAGGGCTTTATTTAACCCGAAAACGGTCAGCGTCCCGATGACAATACCCGCCGGAAACCAAAGGTGGAAGTGATTCAGCTTCGTAGTTTTATTGTTCGTGAACAGCGAGGCAACCAGCGGATTACAGGCCGCTTCCACCGTACCATTGGCAATCCCGATCAATAAAGTAGACAGGAACAGCGCCCAGTACCCCCCCGCCCAGATGGTCATCAGTATCCCCGCCAGGTGAAAGACAAAAGCCGAAACCAGCAGCTTCTTCATCCCGATGATATCCACTATGAACCCACCCACAATAATAGCCAGCGGGAAACCCCAAAAGGCCGTGGCGGCAATAGTCCCCAGCTGGGAAGCATTCAAATGGAATTGCCTTCCCTGTACGTCGAGAAGCCCGGCACGGATACCAAAAGAAAGAGAAGTGACAAGAAGAGCAAGACAGCTCGCTGTAAAAAGTTTGTTACGGTCAATAGACTGACTTGGAGTCGGAGTTGAGGTTGAGGTCATAGCAAGAATCATTTTACCTTTAATCTCATAAATGTAAACGATTTATTTAATAATTTCCACAGCTAAACCTTGCTATATCACTAATTTTTTAAATCGGTCGCATTAAATTTTAATTAATGTCCGATTTCCATGAAGATGTCCTAAAATTGCACCTACTAATTCAGCTATATGAATCGAAAACTACGAATGGGAATGATTGGCGGCGGCCGCAACGCTTTCATCGGCGCCGTCCACCGCATCGCAGCCAATATGGATGGCCTTATCGAGCTCGTCTGCGGCGCATTCAGCAGCAACCCGGAAAATGCCCGCCATTCCGGCAAAGACCTCTTCCTTCCGGAAAACAGAGTCTATTCCTCCTACGAAGAAATGATCGAAAAGGAAAGCAAGCTCCCGGATACACAACGAATGGATTTTGTTGTGATCGTAACACCCAATCACGCCCATTTCGCTCCCGCCATGCTGGCCCTCGAAAAGGGCTTCCATGTGGTCATCGAAAAACCCATGACCTTTTCCCTTAAGGAGGCGCTCCAGCTAAAAAAGAAAGTGCAGGAAACCGGACTGCTCCTTTGTCTCACCCATACCTATGCCGGTTATCCGATGGTCAAACAGGCCCGGCAAATGGTAAAAGAAGGAGTGTTCGGAAAAATTCGTAAGATCTACGTAGAATATCCCCAGGGCTGGCTGAGCCGCCTCTCCGAAAAAGATGGCAGCAAACAGGCCGAATGGCGCACCGACCCCAGCCGCTCCGGAAAAGCCGGCGCCATGGGCGACATCGGCACACATGCCGCCCACCTGGCGGAATACATCTCCGGCCTGCAGATCAAACAGCTTTGTGCCGACCTCAGCATCATGGTGGAAGGCCGCGCCCTCGATGATGACGGCAATGTCCTGCTGAGATTTGACAACGGCGCCACCGGTACCCTCATCGCCTCACAGGTCGCAGCAGGGGAAGAGAATGCGCTTAAAATACGCGTCTACGGAGAAAAAGGCGGACTCGAATGGGCCCAGCAGGAACCCAACACCCTGCTCGTGAAATGGCTGGACCAGCCCACCCAGATCTACCGCGCCGGACAAGGATATCTTTCCTCCTTCGCCAAACACAATACCCGCACACCCGGTGGCCACCCGGAAGGTTATCTCGAAGCCTTCGGCAACCTCTACCGGAATTTTGCGCTGACCCTTTCCGCAAAGCTCGAAGGCAGACAACCCTCACCCGAAGAGCTTGACTTCCCCTCCGTCGAAGAGGGCGTCCGCGGCATGGCCTTTATCGAAAACGTCATCCGCAGCAACGAAAGCCTCGAAAAATGGACCTTCTTCGAGATCGAAGGCGAAGGTGAATGTTAACCAAAAAAATTGTCATATGACTACCATCAAAGGACCCGGTATTTTCTTAGCACAGTTCCTCAGCGACGAAGCCCCCTTCAATTCATTGCCCTCCATCTGTAAATGGGCAGCTGATCTCGGCTACATCGGCGTACAGATCCCCAGTTGGGACTCCCGCGTCATCGACCTGCAAAAGGCCGCAGAAAGCAAGACCTATGCAGACGAGATCAAAGGCATCGTTAAGGATGCCGGCCTTCAGATCACCGAACTGTCCACCCACCTGCAAGGCCAGCTGATAGCCGTACACCCCGCCTATGACGCCCTTTTCGATGGCTTTGCACCAAAAGCCGTACACAACAATCCCAAAGCCCGCACGGAGTGGGCCGTACAACAGCTGAAATACGCAGCAAAAGCCTCAGCCAACCTGGGTCTCAATGCTCATGCCACCTTCAGCGGCGCCCTCCTCTGGCCAACGGTCTACCCCTGGCCCCAACGCCCGGCAGGCCTCGTCGAGACAGGCTTTAAAGAGCTGGCCGCCCGGTGGATGCCCCTGCTCAACGAATTCGACAAATATGGCGTCGACCTCTGTTATGAGATCCACCCCGGAGAAGATCTTCATGATGGGATCACCTACGAAATGTTCCTCGAACATACCAATAACCACCCCCGCGCCTGCCTGCTCTACGATCCTTCGCATTTTGTACTGCAGTGCCTTAACTACCTGGAATACATCGACAATTATCATGAAAGGATCCGTATGTTCCATGTAAAGGACGCCGAGTTCAACCCAACCGGTAAACAAGGCGTTTATGGCGGCTACCAAAGCTGGGTCAACCGCGCCGGCCGCTTCCGCTCCCTTGGCGATGGCCAGGTCGACTTTAAAGGCATTTTCAGCAAACTCACCCAATACGACTATAAAGGCTGGGCCGTACTCGAATGGGAATGCGCGCTCAAACATCCCGAAGACGGAGCCCGCGAAGGCGCCCCCTTTATAAAAGACCATATCATCCGCGTCACGGAAAGAGCCTTTGACGATTTTGCAGGCACCGGCAGCGACGAAAAATTTAACCGCACCGTACTCGGATTGGAATAAAGAATTGCGCAAAAAAATTGGATTAAAATCGCGAACTTGTATTTTATTATAAATTAGATCATTATGACCAAGAAACTAGTAGTTGTTCTTTCTTCCGCCGTATTGATGGCAGCATGCGGAGGTTCCGGAGAAACAAAACCCGCAGAAACAAAAGACACCACCGCCAGCACTCCCGCCGCAGCAGCGCCTTCAACAGCCGCCAGCGACAAAGGCCTCGAACTCATCGGCGCCAGCGATTGTACCACCTGCCATCGCCTGAACAAAGAAAGCAGTGGAGCAACCATCGGACCGGCATACAGCGAAGTCGCAGCCAAATATGCACCCGCAGCCGATACCACGATCGATCGTCTTGTAAAGAAAGTCATCAGCGGCGGCAGCGGCATATGGGGCACCATTCCAATGACACCACACCCGGCGCTGAAAGCTGAAGACGTCAAAACCATGGTTACCTATATCATGACCTTGAAAAAATAATCAGACCTGACCTTCATCCTCAAACACAATAATCATGAGATCAGTACTTAGTAAATTAACGATTGCTACTTTATGTCTTGTATTCTCTATGCCGCTGATCAGCGCCAGCGGCCCTCATAGGGATCCCGTATCCTCCAAACCCAAAGTGCTGATCTTCTCAAAAACTAACGGCTACCACCATGCCAGCATCGCCAACGGTATCGAAGCGATCAAAAAGCTCGGACTGGAAAATGGCTTCGAAGTGGATACAACCACCGACTCTCTCATGTTCCGTAAAAAGGTGCTGAAAAAATATGCCGCGCTCATCTTCCTCAGCCCTACCGGAAAAGTGTTCGGCCCCGAAGAAGAAAAAGCCCTGCAGGAATATATCCACCACGGCGGGGGTTTTGTTGGCGTACACGCCGCATCAGACTGCGAATACAACTGGCAATGGTATGGCGATCTCGTAGGCGGTTATTTCAAATCGCATCCCAAACAACAGGAAGCAAAGGTCATTGTAGTTGACAAGAACAATCCGGCTACTCAGGGCATCCCTGATCCCTGGACACACTTCGACGAATTGTACAATTACAAATACTACAATCCCGATATTAAAGTCCTGCTTAAATTGGACGAGACGTCCTATACCGGCGGAGCCAACGGTGACAACCATCCTATCGCATGGTACCACGACTTCGAAGGCGGCAGATCCTTTTATACCGGTCTCGGCCACACAGATGCATCCTGGGTCGATCCTCTGTTCCTGCACCACCTTCTCGCAGGTATTCAATATGCGATGGGCAAAAAATAAGAGCGGACCATCGGCCCGCCCTATTTTAAAAATGACTTTAAAGGCCGGTTCAACCCGGCCTTTTTTATTTAAAAGGTCTTGATATACGAAAGACCAATCGATCCATTGTTATAGGTCGGCATCACCATCGTCACCGGAGCCTTATCCCCCGCATCCTTCTTGCCAAACCAATGCTGCATCTTCGGATATAACCAGTAAGCCAGACGCGTAGAAGCGATCCCCACCCCTGCACCAGCAACCACATCGCTCATCCAGTGCTTGTTATTATACATTCTCAGCACACCAGTCGCCGTAGCCAGCGCATAACCCGCTATCCCATACCATGGCGACACATCCTTATACTCCAGTCGCATAAATTCCGCGGAAGCGAATGCCTCAGCCGTATGCCCCGAAGGAAATGACATCCGGTCCGACCCGTCAGGCCGCATCTCCTTTGACCAGCCCTTGACAGAAAATACAGTCCCCTGCGCAAATACATTCGCCATCAGGTATATCATCGTTCTGTCCTTGAAATTATGCGCCCCATGTATCCCCAGCGCATTCAACCCATAGACGGCCACCGCCGGGCTGAACATAAGAAAATTGTCGATCGACGTCTTTTTGTGCGGATTGTCCTCCCAGATCGCATCCTTAACATGCCCATTCAGACTCTGTAAGCTGTGATTATGCACGGCCGTCGCACCATAGGCGATCATCGCCGCCGGCAGAACAAAAGACTGCAAAGGAAAAGGCTGCTTGTAAGCAGGAAGCTTTTGACGCCAGTCAAATCGGGGGATAGTATCCGCCTTCGACCCGCCACCTGTCAGCGCAGTCACGCTGATCTCCCTGATCGTATCTCCCGTCGCCGGTTTCATATTCCCGGTCTTCTCAGCCGCCGGAGTCACCGCCCCGGCCTTCTCAGCCGCCGGAGTCGCCGCCCCGGCCTTCTGGCCTACCGCCAGGCCTGCCTCGTTTACATTAGCGCCAATGACCAAACGGGCAGTTGTGTCAGTATTCTGGCATATAGCCACCTTGCATCCAAATAAGATGACAACTACAGCTGCGAGTCTCTTCATAGTGGGGTTCCTTAAAGTTTAATGTTGAACGGCAAAAATGCAGAGAAATTTTGATGCAATTCTGGATAAACGGCGTTTTTAGCCGTTTTAACACGGTATTAAGGAAATATGTAATAAAACCTAAAAGGATGTTAACAAACTTAGAGGCTAAATCATGGGCAGCTTATACCCATTATGATACTCCTTCATCAGGAACTTCGCATTGACAGCCTCATCCGTAAACTTGCCCGCTCCCTTGTCCCACGAAAGCCGCTGGCCACTACGCAGGCTGATATTCCCCATCTGCGCAACCGTCGCCACATGCGAAGCTTCGTGCACCGGACAACGCAGCTCCTCCATCTTACGGCTCCGGACAACGCTGATAAAATTAGCCATATGATTGTCCAGGCCATTATCCGAAACCGCCGCAAACGGCCTGGCGACTTTATTCTTGCTTTGCTTCTCCTCTATCACCTCCCATCCCCCACGGGCAAGCACCAGCGTAGCATTATTCCCGATATAGGCGATGCCATGATCCCTCCCATAAGAGCCATTGTCGATACCCATCGCATGATCCCACACCAGATTGAATGTATCGAACTCATAAAGGGTAGTCAGCGTATCCGGAGTCTCTTCATACAGATCCGGGTAAGCAAAATTTCCCCCCAGGGCCGCAATGGTCTTTGGCACTTCAGCCTTCATCCCCAATAACCCATAGTCCAGCAGGTGCACTCCCCAATCCGTCATCAGCCCCCCCGCATAGTCCCAGAACCAGCGAAAATTAAAATGGAACCGGCTGGAATTGAATGGACGCGTAGGAGCAGGCCCCAGCCACATCGCATAATCCACTCCCGGCGGAGGCGCCGTATTGGGCACTACCGGCCCGGGTTTCATCCACCCCTGGTAACACCATACTTTTACCGTGCGGATATTCCCAAGCTGACCGGAATACACGAAGTCAACAGCATCTTTAAAATGTTGCTGACTCCTCTGCCACTGCCCCACCTGCACAACCCGGTTATATTTTTTCTGCGCCGCTATCATGGCCCGGCATTCTCCGATAGAATTGCCCATCGGCTTTTCTACATAGACGTCTTTGCCCGCCTGGCAGGCCTCGATCATGATCAGTGCATGCCAGTGATCCGGTGTGCCTATTATCACCGCATCGATATCTTTCTGCTCCAGGAGCTTCCGATAGTCGCCATAGAGCTTGACCTTGCTGGTATCCACTTTCATATCCGCCAGCTCCTTCATCCGCTTGTCCAGCACACTCTTATCCACATCACACAAAGCCACGACATTGACACCAGGCTGTTTCAGAGCGGCTTTAAGGTCAGCCCAGCCCATGCCATTGATCCCAACAGCAGCAATGTTGATCTGATCAGCCGCACCTACCGGCCGCGAAAAAGAAAAAGGCTGAATGCCGAATGATGGTAGTAGAAAAGCCCCTCCAGCCAGGGCAGAACTTTGTTGTAAAAAATTGCGACGCGTATTTTTCATATGCAAACAGCGTAGAGATCGTCTACGCTGTTTCAATATACGAAATATTTTTTCACTCTACTGCTTTAGTAAAATTATCGTCGCATTGACATTTGCAGTGGCCGTTGTCGGTATGCCATTGATGTTGTCCGGATACGTCTGGTTGATCTTTGTAGTAATAGTCAGCGTATCACCCTTGACAGTAAAATGCCCTCCCGTAGGCGGAGCTATCGCAGCAGGTGCTCCGGTCGTGATTCCGCCTGCGCCAAGTACCCCGCCAGGAAAATAGACAGAGTCCGTACCTATGATCTGATATTTTGAAGTGGAAGTAGTCGCAGGTACCGACCCCGAAAATGCCTGCACCGTCGTATCCGGCGCAGCGCCCGGATCAGTCTCGATCACCATAGCGGTGGTATCATACGAATAACCGATGCCATTTCCCATCGCCGAATCCGCGGAGAACACTACCGTCCCTGTATTCTCCTGTGTTTTATAACCGGAGAGTATAACCACTGTAGCAGTCTGACCAAGATAGCTCACCGACTCGGTCACGTTGATATTGGTGGTCATATAAAGGAAGTTGTAATTGCCGACCAGCTGCGTCGAATTAGAGCTGCCATTTGGCCTGGAAGTATTTTTACTACATGCAGCAAGCAGAAGCAAAAAGCCTGTAACCAAAAAATACGCATGTTTTCGAAGCATAACCGAGGTTTTCTTTGTTAACGCAAAAATCGTGCTTTTATTACGAAAACCCTTCCTGGTAACAGGAGGCTCCAGCTCCCATATATCAATGTAACACCTTATTTGTCAACGTTTGCGAGTAGTCTTCATACAATTTATTGCCGTTTGTCGAATCGGAAATATAATCCTCTATCCGCACTACTCCGACTCCCGGGCTAATATAAGAGATCACCTCCTCCCGGATAACATTGTTACAGTCGGAGATCACTTCCGCATTCTTCAGACAGGAATATCCGGCGACCGTAACAGGTGTTGCATAACCATACTGGATAGATTGAAGAGGACAGCTGAAATTGGTAATGTCGGAACCAGTACCTATGACCCCATCCTGGCCAACCGCCTGGAAAAAGACATAGGGAGAATAGGCAGGACTGTCCACCTCATAGACTGTTGTATTACCCGGATCGACTAATATATAGCTTCCATCGAACCAGCCACGTGGATTCGTAATCCCTACATACACATTACCTCCATCATCCGTCAGCCGCTGACTATTTATCGTCGCCGTATCCGGCGTAAAACCCGTAAGCATGGTATCATTAAAAGTAGAATCCGCATAGTACCAGGTATCTCCGGCCACCAGGGGGAAAAGAGCATTCGGACCATGACCGGCATTGGGCCCGGAAGAATTTTTGTTACAGGAAACAACTGCACCGACACTGACTACGATCAGAAAAAAAACAATAAGTCTTTTCATAATATGGGGGATTTCGGCTCTTCGACAACCAAAATCCTGCTGAGTTTATTCCACATTTGTTAATGAGATATTAATGCCCCAAACAAAAAAGCCCCCCGGCTTGGGTCTTTCCCATTTGTCCGCGCCAGCGAGCAAGCTCGCACGCTCCCAAATGAAAAAGCCCTGCGGCTATTGCCGCAGGGCCTTGTGGATCGTACAGGATTCGAACCGGTGACCCCTTCCATGTCAAGGAAGTACTCTAACCAACTGAGCTAACGATCCTTAAATAAATGTCCCTTACTTATTGGGACTGCAAATTTTAATTAAATTTCCGTATTTACCAAATCATATCCCTCTTCTCTTCATTTCTCTTCGTATCAAACCTAATTCCCGTCCCGTCTGACCGGACATGGAACTATTCTCCTGCGCCCGGCGCATGAGGTAGGGAATGACATCCCGGATAGGCCCAAAAGGAAGATATTTACTCACCGCGCAACCGGCCTTTGCCAGGTTGAACGTAATATTATCGCTCATTCCATATAGCTGGGAAAAATGAATATGCGGGTGATCCAGCGCCAGGCCCCTGCGCCTCAGCAGATCCACTGCATACAAATTGCTTTGCTCATTGTGCGAAGCTACTATCACAGCGATCCTGTCCAGGTGCCCGATACAAAAAAGCACGCCCTCGTTATAATCCCGGTCGGTTGTCTCTTTATCAGGCTGGATCGGCGAAACATACCCCATCTCCTGCGCCCTCTTACGCTCCTTCTCCATATATGCACCCCGCACCAGTTTTGCCCCCAGGATAAAATCCCGCTGGACCGCCGCCTCATACGAATCTTTCAAAAAGCTCAGCCGGTCTGACCGGTAATGTTGTATCGTATTGTAGACTACCGCCCGGCCTTTATTGAACTGCTCCATCATCAGGATGGTCAGCACATCCACCGGGTCCTGTATCCAGGTCTCCTCAGCATCTACCAGCACTCCAACCTTCCTGTCGTCAGCAGTCCGGCATATCTGCTGCATCCGCTGGCTGACCCGCTGCCATTCCTCTCTCTCGGCCTGCGTCAGCACTTCCAAAGCCTGTGTATACCGTTTCATCAGGCTGCCGGAATAATTTTCCATTGCAGTATCCAGCTTCTCCAATAGTCCAAAACGCGCAAAACCCGTCACTTTTATACTCATAAAAGGTATATTAGGCTGCGTCGCGGCATAATTGATCACCCGGATAAATTCCGCCCGGGCATGGTCAAAACCAGCCTCTCCTTCATCTCCACCCTCGACTCCATAATCGAGTATCACCTGCACATGGTACTCGCCAAGCTTCCTGGCCACAGCAGCCGTCTCTTCCAGCGTTTCACCCCCTACGAACTGCGCAAATATCGTGTCCCGGATCAACCCCTTCACCGGCATACCCGACCGGATCATCCACGGAGTCAGCCGCGTACCCAACTTCACCAGCGAAGAATAACCCATACTGGAGAACAGAAAGGCAGCTTTCTTTAACTCCTTGTCGGACTTGTGCTCAAATGCATTTGCGGTATTCTCAAAAGAGACAGGGGCCGGCTCTGTATTCATAACTATCAGACCTTGATTTTGGCGGCAAATTTAAGGAGTAAATCCCACTCAGGGCTGTCTATTTACAACCGGGTTAATATCCGATCACTATCGGCCAAATCAGGGTTACAATCCAATCATCATTCTCTCCTAAGCCCTATCTTTGCCCACCTATGACGATCCTTCACACCGACATCTACAAGTTCAGCATCCCCATGTTCCCTTTTACCATCGCTACGGGCACCATGCACTACGCCCAGAATATCCTGATCCGCGTGCACACCGACGCCGGGTATTATGGGGTTGGCGAATGCTCTGCTTTTCCCATGATTGTCGGTGAGACCCAGGCTACCTGCTTCGAAATGGCAAAGGATTTTGCGGCCCTCTGGAAAGGTAAGGACGCCCTGGCCACCGAAGCCCGTATACAGGAGCTTCATGACTTCACCGCCTTCAACGCCACCATCAAGAGCGCCTTCGACATCGCTCTCCATGATCTCGCAGCCAAAGCCGCCAACCAGCCTCTATATAAATTTCTGGGAGGAAAGAAAAAAGACATCGAAACCGATCTCACGATCGGCATCGACAGCCCGGAAAACATGGCAAAAAAAGCGATCAGCTTCAAAGCCGATGGGGTCAGGATGATCAAGATCAAACTGGGCCGAACAGCAGCGGAAGACGTACAACGCGTTCGCCAGATCCGCGCCGCCGTCGGAGAAGAGATCATCCTGCGCATCGACGCCAACCAGGGCTGGGATTTTGATACCGCCCGCGAAGCCCTGCAGCAAATGGCAGCTCTCAATGTCCAGTTCTGCGAGCAACCCATGCGCACTTACAATGATCCCCGTCTTCAGGAGCTGCGACAAAACGTTCCGGTAAAGCTTATGGCAGACGAAAGCGTCTTCAACCATCACGATGCTCTCCGCCTTATCACCGCAGAAGCCTGCGACTATGTCAACATCAAATTCGCCAAATCCGGGGGCTTCCTCGAAGCAACCCGTATCAATGCAGTTTGCGAACAGCACAATATCCCCTGTATGATGGGCGGCATGCTGGAAAGCCGCGTCGCGTTGACCGCTTTCGCCCATTTCGCTCTTGCACACGACAACATCATCTTCCACGATATGGACACCTGTATGCTTGGCCATAAGACCGACCCCGTCACCGGCGGAGTACGCTACAAAGGTTATTTCCTCGAAATACCTGACACCCCCGGCCTCGGCGCCGACGCCGACGAGACATTTCTTCAGCAATGTGAAAAGGTCAGGGTCTGATTTCTTTCTCCACTATCCCTTCCGCTTCCTTATCACGACTCGGCCCACAAATGGAATTGGTGACCATGGCACGGGTAAAAACAGCGCCCTCCCGGGGACAATACTAATAGCATTATTGGAATGGTAAGTCCCTTCATGTGTTATATATTTGCGGTATGCAAATTAAAGCTAAGACCTCGAAAGAATCCCTCATTATTATGACGGAATTAGTCCTGCCCAATGATACCAATGTCTTTGGCAATCTGATGGGGGGCCGGCTAATGTACTGGATGGACATCGCAGCCGCCCTCTCCGCCGGCAAACACTGTAACGCACCCGTAGTCACCGCCTCTGTAGACAATATATCTTTCGAGAACCCCATCAAGCTCGGCAACGTCGTACACATCGAAGCCAAAGTCAGCCGCGCTTTCAACAGCTCCATGGAAGTGCACATGAAAGTCTGGGGAGAAGATCATACACAACAATATAAATACAAAAGCAACGAGGCCTATTATACCTTTGTAGCCCTGGACCCCAATCGGCGCCCCCGCCTCGTCCCCGAGCTCGTCGCCGAGACGGAAGAAGAAAAAAGGATGTATGATGGAGCCCTTCGCAGAAGACAGCTGCGCCTGATACTTGGAGGGAAAATGAAACCCGAGGACGCGGGAGAGTTGAAGGCCTTCTTTATGAAAGCCTAAACCGGTTCTTTTATCCAATGGTGCGCCCCAAGCATCATAAACCTCTTACTCTGTTCGATCGCATCCATCACCTGCTCCAATATCTCCTCCGCAGATGCATCATAATCAATGTCAAGCGGCTCTTTAAAAGTCACGGTCAATTGCACCCCCTTCTTTTTGAACTTCAATCCCTTCTTATCAAAAGCCCGCCAGAATCCACCGATCACCACGGGTACAACGATCGGTCTGTTCTGTTTGATGATATGGGCCGTTCCCTTCCTGCCCGGAGCAAAAGCCTTCGTCGTTCCCTGGGGAAATGTTATCACCCAACTATCTTCCAGCGCCCGGAATATTTTCCGCGTATCCGAAGGATCCAACCCCCGCCGCACCTCGGCGCTTCCGTTATTCCAGGTCCGCTTCACCGTCAGCGCGCCCGCCATCGTAAAAAGCCGGCTCACCCATGAAGCCTTCATCGTCTCCTCAGCGGCCACATAATACACGTTGGTAAAAGGATTCAAAAGATAATAAGGCAGTCCGAGACGATTCTTCTTGCGCCATTTGACCGCACAGAAAATATGGAGAAAGGTAATGACATCCGCAAAATAAGTCTGATGATTGCTGACAAAAAGAACATTCCCCCTGGGCAGTTTACGCAGATGTTCCGTACCGCTGATCTTCAGGCGGTTTACAATCGTCAGTCCGGGATAAGAAACCATCCCTACGATGGCATAGACCAGCTTCCGCACAAAGCGAAAACGTTTCAATCGCTCTCTCAGTGAACTCATCACATACTTTTTTTGGTGTCACAGTCGGTTGACCTGCTTCGTCGCTTCGAAAGTACGGAAGATTGGGACAAAAAATCGTCAAAAAAATATTTTTTGTCCCAATCCAATAATATCTGTACACTCCGCCAGCAGATCTTCGTCGAAGCTGCCTTGCCACGCTTCTCCTCGATCGTAACCTTCGCTTCGCTCGGTTATGTACTAACCGGACTCCGTCCGGTTTGGGTTCAGATAATCAATACATCTCTCTAAGAGTTTGCCCCGATCAACACATCTCCCTAACTTTGCCACCCTATGCAACTTAATACAGTCATTTTCGACATGGACGGCCTGCTCATTGATTCCGAACCCTGCTGGCAGGAAGCCGGCATGGAAACGCTCCTCGAGTTCAATGTCACGCTGACGCCAGTCCAGTATCACCATACTACCGGTCTTCGTACCCGCGAATGGCTGGATTACTGGTTTAGTCACTTCGGCATCGGGAAAGAGACGATCCCCGCCGCCGAAGCAGCGCTGCACAAGACTGTCATCGAAAAGATAAAAACAAAAGCCGCCCCCCTCCCCGGAGTCCACGAAGTGCTTGAATACTTCAAAGCCAAAAAATTCCGCATCGGCCTTGCAACTTCCTCTCCTCTGTCCCTGGTACAGGTCGTCGTCGACAAGCTGAATATAGGCCCCTGCTTTGAGACCGTAGCCTCGGCCGAACACCTGCCCTACGGCAAGCCCCATCCCCAGGTCTACATGGATTGCATCCGCCAGCTCAACGCCAATCCGCTCGAATGCCTGGCTTTCGAAGATTCCTTCAATGGCCTCATCGCCGCCAAAGCCGCCCGCATGAAATGTGTGTCCATCCCCGTTCAGGACCAGGCCCACCTGCCCAAATGGGGCGCCGCCGACCTGAAGCTGGGCTCACTGCTTGAATTCGGCGACCAACAGCTCAACGCCCTGAATAAATAACCCAACTTGAAGTCGCAATTTGCGATATCAGCATTCCAATAAAAAAGGTCCCGGTTTACACCGGGACCTTATATTTAAGCACTTGCTTCAAACCTTACTGCGCAGCACCTTCACCACCAGCATTCTGGTCCTTCTCTTCCTGCTTCAGCTTTTCCTTGATAGAGGCTAAAGCGCCCAGATCACCAAGCGTGGGTTTCTCAACCTTGCTTTGGATAGTCTTGACAGCCTTGCGTGTCTTGTCAGCATCAGCCCTTGCTTCTTTCTGAGCGGCTTGTTTCTCTTCAGTCTTCACCTGCTCCCAAAGACGGGTATGCGACAATACGATACGCTTTTCATTGCGATCGAACTCGATCACCATGAACTGTGCCGTTTCATCAGCCTGTACCTGCTTGCCGTCTTCCTTGTTGAGGTGACGGTTGGGGGCAAAGCCTTCCAGCCCATAAGGCAGCTGCACGATAGCACCCTTGTCGTCCTTACGGATAACAAGACCTTCATGCACTGAACCAACAGAGAAGGTTTCCTCCAGAGCATTCCAGGGATCTTCTTCCAGCTGTTTGTGTCCAAGCTGCAGTTTACGGTTGTCTTTGTCGATACCAAGGATCATCACGTCGATGTGCTGACCAACCTTCGTATACTCAGATGGGTGATTAAAGCGTTTCAGCCAGCTCAGATCGCTGATATGGATCATACCACCGATGCCAGGAGCCAGTTCCACAAATACACCATAGGGGGTGATGTTCTTCACCAGACCGTTGTGACGGCTGCCCTGCGGGAATTTCGTTTCGATCGTATTCCATGGATCTTCGCTCAGCTGCTTGATCGACAGGCTCATCTTGCGGGCATCCTTATCAAGGGTGACCACCTTAGCCTGGTGCTCGTCACCCAGCTTGAAGAATTCCTTGGCATTGATCGGCGTATTGGCCCAGGTGATCTCACTGACGTGAACCAGACCTTCTACACCCGGCATGATCTCGAGGAACGCGCCGTAATCTTCGATGTTAACCACCTTACCCTTAACGATCTCACCTTCCTTGATCGTTTCAGGCAGCACATCCCATGGATGCGGAGTCAGCTGTTTCAAACCCAGGCTGATACGTTTCTTGCCATCGTCGAAATCCAATACCACCACCTGCAGCTTCTGATCCAGCTTCAGCACCTCGCTCGGATGGCTGATACGTCCCCAGCTGATATCGGTGATATACAGCAGACCGTCCAGACCACCCAGGTCCATAAAGGCACCGAAATCGGTAATATTCTTGATCGTACCTTCCAGTACCTGTCCTTTCTCCAGCTTGCTGATGATCTCTGCACGCTGTGCTTCGATATCGCTTTCGATAAGGGCCTTGTGAGATACGACGGCATTCTTGATCGCTTCGTTGATCTTCACGACCTTGAACTCCATAGTCTTTCCTACAAACTGATCGTAGTCGGTAACAGGCTTCACGTCGATCTGGCTTCCTGGTAAGAATGTCTCCATACCAAAAACGTCGACGATCAGGCCGCCCTTGGTCTTGCTGGTAACCGTACCGGTAACCACCTCGCCAGTCTTGTGGACTTCCACGATCTTTTCCCATGCGCGGGTGATACGAGCCTGTTTGCGGCTGAGGTGCAGGTGACCTTCCCGGTCTTCCTTCTCAACAACCATTACTTCCACTTCGTCACCCGTTCTCAGGTTGACCAGGTCGCGGAACTCATTCAGGGATACCAGACCATCGCTCTTGAAACCAATGTTCACTACCACATCGGTCTTGGTAAGACCTACTACCAGGCCCTTTACCAGCTCACCATCAGTGATAGCTACAAATGTGTTCTCATACACCTTGTCATACTTTTCCTTTTCATCCTTGGTGTAAACAGCCACATTGCGCTTGTCAATGCTCCAATCGAAATCGTCATGTGCAGTCTGCACATACACAGGTGCTTTTTTTGTCGCTGTAGCCTCGGCAGTAGCAGTCGCCACTTCCGGAGTCTCCTGTGATTCAGCGTTTGAGTTAACAATATTATTTTCAGACATAATAAAACCCCGAAGTTTTTTATTCGGGGCAGCAAATATACGAAAAAAAGGGCATTTTTAGCCAATTTTCCCCTCTGTCGCCGCAGCCCCGGCAATCGTATCCGCCGCCACCCATCCGCTCGTCCAGGCATGCTGGAAATTAAACCCACCCGTCACCCCATCCACATCCAGTGTCTCCCCCGCAAAGAACAGCCCCGGCACCTTCCGGCTCTGAAAACTGCCCGGATCCACCTCCGACAGCCTCACCCCGCCCGCCGTCACAAATTCTTCCTTAAAAGTGGTTTTTCCCTGTACGCCATAGCTCCCCGCACAAAGCAGCCCGATCAGCTTATTTTGCTCCCTCGCCGGCAGATCAGCCCAACGAACCCCTTCCGCAACACCTGCCACAGCCAAAAAATACTCCCACAACCGCTGCGGAAGGCCAAAAATGTTCTTCGAACTCACCGCCTGCCCCGCCCGCTCATACCGCACCTCCTGCAAACGTTCCCTCGCCTTCTGTTCCGTAAATTCCGGTATCCAGTTGACCTGGATGCCAAACCGGTAACCACTGGCCGCCAGCTCCCTCGCCCCCCAGGCCGAAAGCTTCAGCACCACCGGCCCGCTCAGCCCCCAGTGCGTTATCAGCAAAGGCCCCTTTTCCACCAGCTTGCTCCCCACTATCTTCACCTGCACCTCCGGCACAGTCACCCCCATCAGCTTTGTTATCGCCTCCCCCGGCATATTGAACGTAAACAAAGAAGGCACCGGCTCCTCGACCGAATGCCCCAGCCCTCTTATCCAGTCAAACGACTCCGACTTCGGATATCCCCCACATGCCACACACAGATAGTCGGCTTCGAGCACACGGCCATCCGCCAGCCGCACCGCAAACCGCGAAGCCGCAGCAGCCCCCTCATCACCCCCCGGCGCCACAACCTCAACCCCCTTTACCTCCGCATGAAACCGGATCTCCACCCCATAACTATTCACCTCCTTCATCAAACAATCGATGATCGTCTGCGAATCATCACTCACCGGAAACATCCGCCCATCCTCCTCCGTCTTCAATTCCACCCCCCGCTCCCGAAACCAGCCGATCGTGTCCGAAGTGAACCATCGGTGGAAGGCCTTCCGCACAAAATTCCCTCCCCGGGGATACCTTTTAGCCATCTCCCCGATCTCAAAACAGCCGTGCGTGACATTACAACGCCCGCCTCCGCTGACCTTCACCTTGCTCAACAGCTTGCCTGTCTTCTCAAGTACAGTCACCTCCAGGTCACGGGCCTTCCTTGCCGCATTCACAGCACAAAAGATCCCCGCCGCACCACCGCCGATAACTATCAATTGTTTAGCCATACTATATAAAAAAAAGCCCCTCGGAGAGGGGCATCGATATCCTTAAGAAGGCAGCGCCGCTGCCTGCCCGGTAAATAAATGAGGATTCGCCAGCTCCGCTGCCTCGATAATGCTATAGTCTGATAATATATCAGCCTTCCCCTTCCTCACACACACATCATGCTCAAAATGCACCGAGGGCTGATGATCATTCGTACGCACAGTCCAGCCATCGCTTTCGGTATACACATCCCTCTTGCCAAGATTGATCATCGGCTCGATAGCAAGTACCAGACCTTCCTTTAGCTTTGCTCCCGTCCCACGACGGCCGTAATTGGGCACCTGGGGCTCTTCATGAAGACTTTTCCCAAGCCCGTGCCCAACCAGCTCCCGCACCACACCATACCCGTATTTCTTCTCTGTATGCTCCTGGATAGCAAAGGCGATGTCTCCAACCCTGCCGCCGGCTACCGCCTTTTCGATCCCCTTGTATAAAGACTCTTTCGTCACCCGGATCAATTGAGCTACCTCCGGGCCAGGATCGCCAATGGCAAATGTATACGCATGATCCCCATGCCAGCCCTTCTTTATCACACCGATATCGACCGAGATGATATCTCCTTCACGAAGCGCCTGCCCATTCGGAAATCCGTGTACCACCACGTCATTCACAGAGATACAGGAAGAAAAAGGATATCCCCGGTAATTCAGGAAGGAAGGCACAGCGTCATTATCCCGGATAAATTCGGCTATCAGCTTGTCCAGCTCCAGTGTCGTAACACCAGGTCTCAATATTTTGGCAACCTCAGTAAGTGTTCTGCTGACCAGTCTCGCGCTATCGCGCATAAGCTCGACCTCAGCAGAAGTCTTGTAGTGGATCATAATGTATTATCTAAAAGCGATGCCCGCCCTTATACTAAAAATGGGGCGGGCCTCGCTTTAATTTTATGTCTGGGAACCGCTCCCGCGTTTCCGGACCTGTTAGGCTCCATTACCTAACAGGTTAGTATATAAAAAGTTTAAAAACCCTATATCACTGCGTTGGAAACAGAAGACTGACGTCCCTGGATCCTACCGGTCTTCATCAGACCATCATACTGACGCATGAGCAGCTGAGTTTCAATCTGTTGCAGAGAATCAAGGATAACCCCAACCATGATCAGCAGAGAGGTGCCGCCAAAGAAAGAGGCAAAACCCTGGGTGATATCCAGCCGCTGTGCAAAGCCGGGCAGGATACCCACCACAGCCAGCAAAAAGGCGCCAGGCAATGTTATCTTATCCATAACGGAACCGATATAGTCGGCTGTAGGCTGACCAGGTTTCACGCCGGGGATAAATCCATTATTCCGCTTCAGATCGTCAGCGATCTGCTTGGGATTAAATATCAGGGCCGTATACAGAAAGGTAAACCCGATCACGATCACGGCATAGATAAGCATATGTGTAAAGTCTCGGGGATCGGAGAATAATCTCGCGATGCCTTTTGTAGAATCAAAGCTGGCAAAAATGGTTGGCAGGAACATGATAGCCTGTGCAAAGATGATCGGCATTACCCCCGCGCTGTTGACCTTCAGCGGCAGGAACTGACGGGCTCCGCCAAACTGGCGATTGCCAACGATCTGTTTTGCATAGTTCACCGGTACCTTCCTTACACCCTGGATCAGGATGATCAGACCCATGATGATGGCAATAAGAACCGAAACCTCGATCACAAAGACCAGGATACCACCCGTACCCTTTGCCAGCTTGGCATTCCATTCCTGGACGAAGCTGCGCGGCAGACGGGCAAGGATGCCGATCATGATAATGAGAGACGTACCGTTTCCAAGACCTTTATCGGTGATCTTCTCACCCAGCCACATCACAAACAGCGTACCCGCAGTAAGGACGATCGGGGTGGTCAGCCAGAAATAGGCGCTGAAAGAATCCACAATGGCCTCTTTACCTAATCCCTTCAGATAGGTAACATAGGCATATGCCTGAACGAAGGTAACTACCACCGTCAGGTAACGGGTCCATTGATTGATCTTCTTCTGACCGCTGGCCCCTTCCTTCTGCACTTTCTGCATCTGCGGGATGAGAATGGTCATCAGCTGCATAAAGATAGAAGCAGAGATATAAGGCATGATACCCAATGCGAGAATAGAAGCCTGGGAGAAGGCGCCTCCGGAGAAGGCATCGATCAGACCGAGAGCTCCGCTCTTCGCATTTCCGCTAAGCGCGCTGAGTTTGTTGGGGTCGATACCCGGCAGCACGATATAAGTACCGAAACGGTAGACGAATAACAGGGATAGAGTCACGATGATCTTGCTCTTAAGATCTTCGATGCTCCATATATTTCTTAGTGTTTGTAAGAGTTTCTTCACGGGAACAATGTAATGTTTTAAAAAAGCACACAGACGCACCAGGAACGATGCGTCTGTAAAGCTACGTAAAAATTATTTGAGAATTTCTACTGTTCCGCCGGCTCCTTCAATAGCAGCCTTGGCTTTCTCGCTCACTGCATTCACCTTGAAGGTAAGCTTTGTCTTCAGCTCCCCGTTACCCAAGATCTTCACGCGGTCAGTCTGGCTAATTAATCCGTTGATATACAGATTTTCAGGAGTGATTTCAGAAAATCCGTATTTTTCCACCAGCTGCTCCAGCTGGCCCAGGTTGAACACTTTATATTCTACCCGGTGAATATTGTTGAAACCGCGTTTTGGTATCCTTCTCTGGATAGGCATCTGACCACCTTCATGGGCCATTTTACGCTGATAACCAGCACGGCTCTGTCCACCCTTGTTACCTTTCGTAGAAGTGCCACCCTTACCGGAAGCTTCACCGCGGCCAAGACGTTTTTCCTTATGCGTTGCGCCTTTTGCAGGCCTGATAGTGTGTAAGTTCATTTTTTTGATTTTAACTTAACGGGGAATCTCCCCTCGCTGAAAGCTGCAACAAAGCCGCAGCCATAATTAGTTTACTAAAGTGGGCCGAAGCCCATCCACTACTTTACTTCTTCCACTTTCACCAGGTGTTCCACCGTACGGACCATACCCAGGATCTGCGGAGTAGCTTCCACTTCTTTGGTAGCGTGCATCTTTTTCAGACCGAGAGCCCTTAAGGTCAATTTCTGACGTTCAGGACGGTCAATACCGCTCTTTACTTGTGTGATCTTGATCTTTGCCATAATTATCCGTTGAAAACTTTCTTTAATGAAATGTGACGAGTCCGGGAAACACTTATCGGCTCACGCAGCATGGCCAAAGCCTTGAAAGTAGCCTTTACCACATTGTGCGGATTTGCAGAACCCAGTGACTTAGCCAATACGTCCGTTACACCGGCGCTTTCCAGAACAGCACGCATGCTGCCTCCGGCAATTACACCAGTACCATGTGCAGCAGGGCGGAGCAGTACTTTCGCAGCACCTTCCTTAGCCAGCTGGTCATGAGGGATAGTACCATGCATTACCGGAACCTTGATCAGGTTCTTCTTCGCATCTTCGATCCCTTTGGTTATCGCTTCCTGGACTTCCTTGGCCTTGCCAAGACCATGACCGACAACACCGCTCTCGTTACCGACTACTACCAGCGCAGAGAAGCTAAAGGCCCGACCGCCCTTTGTCGTCTTAACAACGCGATTGATAGCAACCACCTTCTCTTTCAGTTCCAGATCACCGGCTTTAACTCTGTTTAAGATTACTTTTGACATTGTAATTATTTACGAAGCTTTTACTTAATACTTGATTGATTAAAATAGCAGACCGCCTTCACGTGCGCCTTCAGCCACAGCCTTTACACGGCCATGATACAGGTAACCGCCGCGATCGAAGATCACATCCTTCAGTCCAAGCTCAACGGCCTTGCGTGCGATAGCAGCACCAACCAGTTTGCCCTTTTCGGACTTCGTAACTTTCTGGGCAGCGATATCCTTGTCTTTTGAAGAGGCAGAAGCCAGCGTCTTGGCGCTGTCGTCGTCGATCAGCTGCACATAGATTTCTGTATTACTACGGAACACAGACAGTCTTGGCCGTGCAGAAGTACCGACGATCCTCTTGCGGACACGATACTTGATCTTTTGTCTTCTGATTGCTTTCGTAACCATATTATTTCTTTTATAGCCCTGATTCCAGCCAGGACCCCTTTTTTAAAATTATTTACCAGCAGCCTTACCAGCTTTCTTACGAACCACTTCACCAACATAACGCACACCTTTACCCTTGTATGGCTCAGGTTTACGCAGACTGCGGATCTTAGCCGCTACAGCACCGATCAGCTGCTTGTCAGTACCTTCCAGGGTGATCTTGGGATTCTCCCCTTTATTCTGCTCAGTAGCCAGTTTCAGTTCCTTGGGGATCTCAAAAATGATATTGTGCGAGTAACCCAGGGCCAGATCCAGGATATTACCCTGGTTGGATGCCTTGAAACCTACCCCGATCAGTTCGAGCTGTCTTTTATAACCATCTGTAACACCCTTGACCATATTGGCGACCAAAGAACGATACAGACCATGCAGCGCACGGTGACGGATCTGGTCAGTAGGACGCTTGATCTCTACGTGCCCGTCAACTACTTCGACAGTGATGTCACGGTCGATGTCCTGCTTCAGTTCGCCCTTGGGACCTTTCACAGTCAGGAGATTGTTGGCTCCGACTGTTACTGTCACACCCGCCGGGAGAGTTACTGGTTGTTTACCTATACGAGACATAATTAATTCAGTTTGTAATGATAATATGTTATTTCCTCATTGCCGGCCGGTCAGCCTGAATAGGTACGGCTTAATGTACCGGCAACTTTATATGTCAAAGGCCCACTACTAAAGCAGCAGGCCGCTAAACTAATAGATATAGCAAAGTACTTCGCCTCCGACATTCTGTACTTTAGCTTCCTTATCCGTCATCACACCCTTGGAGGTAGAGATGATAGATACTCCCAGACCATTCTTCACACGCTTGAACTCAGCAGGGCTGGCATATGTACGCAGACCCGGACGGCTCACCCTTTCAAGGGACTTGATCGCAGGCTCTTTGGTAGCCGGATCATATTTCAACGCGATCTTGATCACGCCTTGTTTGTTGTTATCCTCGAATTTATATTTCAGGATATACCCTTTATCATACAGGATCTCGGTCATACGCTTCTTCAGGTTGGAAGCAGGGATCTCCACGATCCGGTGATTCGCCATCTGCGCATTACGAATTCTTGTCAGAAAATCTGCTATTGGATCAGTAACCATTGTCAATACTCAATTAAAAGATTCAAAAAATTTTTTACAATGCGATATCCAATGATATCATACTCTTCATTACCAGCTCGCCTTCTTAACACCCGGGATCTTGCCTGCAAGGGCCATATCGCGGAAGATAACCCTGGAGATACCGAAATAACGGATATATCCCCTGGGACGACCGGTCAGCTGGCAACGGTTATGCAGTCTCACAGGAGATGCATTCCGGGGCAACTGGTCAAGTGCCTTATAATCACCGGCGGCTTTTAAAGCGGCGCGTTTTTCAGCATACTTCGCTGACATCGCTTCCCTTTTTCTTTGTCTAGCCTTTACGGACTCTTTAGCCATGTTATATAACGTTTATAAATTTTAAATGCTTATGCTTGATCCTTACGCATGTCACGGAAAGGCATACCCAGCTCTCTCAGCAATTCATACGCTTCCTCATTGGTAGTGGCAGTAGTCACAAAAGTGATATCCATACCAGTGATCTTGTTTACCTTGTCGATATCTATCTCCGGGAAGATGATCTGCTCGGTAATGCCCAGCGTATAGTTACCACGGCCGTCGAATGATTTCTCATTGATTCCCTTGAAGTCACGTACACGGGGTAAAGCCGTAGATACCAGGCGATCCAGGAATTCGAACATCTTCTCTCCACGCAGCGTCACACGTGCACCGATGGGCATGTTCTTACGCAGCTTGAAGTTCGAGATATCCTTCTTGGACTGTGTGGTCACAGCCTTCTGACCAGTGATCATCGTCAGCTCATCCACAGCTACTTCCACCAGCTTCTTGTCGGTGACAGCGCCGTTGACGCCACGATTGATACAGATCTTTTCGAGTTTCGGCGCCTGCATGATAGTTGCATAGCCGAACTTCTTCATAAGGGCAGGTACAACCTCTTTCTTGTACTTATCTGCCAGACGCGGAGTGTATTTTGCAGTACTCATTTGATAACCTCCCCTGATTTTTTAGCGATGCGAACTAATTTCCCGTTCTCCCTGCTGCGCTTAACCTTGGTAGCGCCGCCTGTCTTTGCATCAAACAACATGATGTTGGAGATGGCGATGGGAGCTTCCTTCTTCACGATGCCACCCTTGGTGTTCTGTGCGGAAGGCTTGGTGTGCTTGGTCACGATGTTTACACCCTCTACCAGCACCTTTGCTGCATCGGGATAAACTTCCAGGACTTTCCGGGCCTTCTTCGGGTCCTTATCGTCTCCGGTGATCACGACCACGTTATCACCTTTTTTAATATTGAACTTGGGTTTAAATCTGTTGCTCATTTTTTTATGTTTTTCCCCCACACAGACATTAGCGTCGCAGCGGAGAATTAAGTCCTTTTATTGATCGCACCATCCAGTGGCGCAGACGCCTATAATACTTCAGGCGCCAGGGAAATGATCTTCATATATCCCTTGTCACGCAGCTCTCTGGCGACAGGTCCGAAGATACGCGTACCACGAGGCTCGTCAGAAGCATTCAGCAATACCACCGCATTGTCATCGAAGCTGATATAGCTGCCATCCTTACGACGTAATTTCTTCCTGGTCCGAACGATCACCGCCTTTGCAACGGTACCCTTCTTGATCCCGCCAGAAGGCAATGCATCCTTAACGGTGACAACGATCTTGTCTCCGATGCCGGCATAATCCTGGCCGCTGTTACCCAATACCCGGATGCACAATACTTCCTTGGCACCGCTGTTATCAGCTACATTTAATCTGCTTTCTTGCTGAATCATTTTATTAGCTTTTAGATCCCCCCGCCTTACGACGGGTGAAAAATATAATTAATACGACTTTATTATTTCGCTTTTTCCACAACCTCCACCAGACGCCAGCGCTTGGTCTTGCTCAGTGGACGGCTTTCCATGATCCTCACCACGTCACCGACGGTGCACTCATTCTTCTCATCATGAGCATGGAAACTGGTAGTCTTCTTTACGAACTTACCATAGATAGGGTGCTTCACTTTCCGCTCAACAGCAACAGTGACTGTCTTATCCATCTTGTTGCTCTTTACCACCCCGATCCTTGTTTTGCGCAAATTTCTTTCAACCATTGTTTTAGCTTTTGCTTTTTATTGATGCCCTGATCACTCAGGAGCCGCTTTAAACCCGGTGGGGTAGCACGGCAATACTTAATTCTAATTATGCTTTTACAGCTTGTTTCTGGGCAAGCGCCGTCTTCAGACGAGCGACATCCTTTCTCAAAGAGCGAATGCTCATCGGGTTTTCCAGCGGTGAAATGGCATGCGCGAATTCCAACTTCTTCAGGCGCAATTCATCTTCCTGGATACGTGCCTTCAGATCACCTTCATTCAGGTCTTTCAGGCTGTTTACAAAATCGATTCTCTTTGACATCGTATGATCTTTTACAAATTTTTAATTTCTTTCCACCGGCATGCCGCCTCCGCCTAAGCAGGCGTTACGTCCCGACGAACGATAAATTTCGTCTTGATCGGCAGCTTCTGCGCAGCCAGCTCCAGCGCTTCCTTGGCTACCGCCATAGATACACCGTCGGCCTCGAACAAAATACGACCTGGCTCGACTACTGCAGCCCAGTACTCAGGGTTACCTTTACCTTTACCCATACGCACTTCCTGGGGCTTCTTGGTGATAGGCTTGTCAGGGAAAACGCGGATCCATACATTCCCTTCACGTTTCATGGCACGGGTCAGGGCCTGACGGGCAGCTTCCAGTTGGCGATTAGTCAGCCAGATCGCTTCCAGCGATTTCAAAGCATACGAACCAAAGGAAATGGTATCACCTCTCTTAGCCGTCTCACGGATACGACCTTTTTGTCCTTTCCTATGCTTTGTTCTTTTCGGTTGTAACATCTTGAATTATTTTCGAGATTCTTATATTTCTGATTTCTTTTGACTCAACCAGTGAAGGCCTATCGGCGACCACCACCACCACCGCCTGGCCTGCGATCTCCACCGCCACCACCAGGTCTGCGATCTCCGCCACCACCGCCCCTGCGGTCACCACCACGATCTCCACCACCTCTGCGGTCGCCACGATCATGATGTCCACCACCGTGCTCTCCTTCCCTTCTTTCCCTTCTGTCGCTCAGACCACCATCCTTACCACCGACGAAGTTCGGGTTCAGATCTCTCTTAGCCAGTACCTCACCCTTACAGATCCATACCTTGATACCGATCTTACCATATACGGTAAGAGCAAATACATTCGCATAATCGATATCCATACGCAACGTATGCAAAGGAGTACGACCTTGTTTGATCTCTTCCGTACGGGCTATTTCAGAACCACCGAGACGGCCACCAACCTTGATCTTGATACCTTCAGCACCCATACGGAGAGCAGAAGCTATCGCCATCTTGATGGCACGTTTGTAGTTGATACGATTTTCGATCTGACGGGCAATGGTATCCCCAACGATGTTGGCATCCAGCTCCGGACGACGGATCTCCAGGATATTGATCTGTACATCGTCTTTGCCTGTCAGCTTCTTCAGCTCTTCCTTGATCCGGTCAACTTCACCACCACCTTTACCGATGATGATACCAGGCTTGGAAGTATGGATCGTTACGATCAGCTTGTTCAGCGTACGCTCGATAACGATCTTTGCGATCCCTCCCTTATTGATACGGGCATTCAGGTAAGTTCTGATCTTGTTATCCTCGATCAACTTGAAGGCATAATCTTTTTTGCTGCCATACCAGTTGGATTCCCAACCGCGGATGATCCCTAACCTGGCCCCAATAGGATTCGTTTTCTGACCCATGTTTATAATTAAATAAGTTTTATATTAATTAGTTTACCAACCGCTGATCTTTGACCTGCGGTTGAGCCGTCTACGCCGGCTCAGCGACTTTCTGATCAACGATAATGGTTACGTGATTGCTTCTTTTGCGAACACGATAACCCCTACCCTGAGGAGCCGGACGCATCCGCTTCAAAGTCCTTCCACCATCCACGAAAACCGTTTTTACCACCAGGGTAGAATCAGCCGCGCTCTGGCCTTCATTCTTCGATTCCCAGTTCTTTACGGCAGACCACAACAGCTTGTACAGCGGAGTGGATGAATGCTGCGGATGAAACTCGAGTAAAGCCAGGGCTTTCTCAACATGCATACCGCGGATCTCATCAGCCAGCAGACGCATTTTGCGCGGCGATGTCGGGTAATTTCTCAATTTAGCTACTGCTTCCATTATAATAAGTTTAAGCTATCTTTTTACTAGAATGTCCTTTAAAGTTGCGGGTAGGTGCAAATTCACCCAGCTTGTGACCCACCATGAACTCCGTTACATACACCGGGATGAACTTGTTGCCATTGTGCACGGCCAGCGTATGACCCACGAAATCGGGGGTAATAGTGGAACGGCGGCTCCAGGTTTTGATCACCCCTTTCTTAGCTGTACCTTCATTGATAGCAAGTACTTTCTCTTCCAGGTTGGAGTCTACGTAAGGACCTTTTTTAATTGAACGACCCATGATTGATTGTTAAATTATTTCGCTAATTTTTTACCGTTCTTCCTTTGAATGATCAGCTTGTCGCTGCCCTTGCCCTTCTGACGGGTCTTCAGCCCACGGCTGTACTGACCGTTCCTGCTGCGAGGCTGACCACCAGAGGCCTTACCTTCACCACCACCCATCGGGTGATCTACAGGGTTCATCGCTACACCACGAACTCTCGGACGGATACCTCTCCAGACATTACGACCGGCCTTACCCATACTTTGCAGAGAGTGATCGCTGTTCGATACCACACCTACGGTAGCATAACAATTGATCAGCACTTTCCGTAATTCGCCGGAAGGCATTTTCAACACAGCATACTTTTCTTCCTTATTCGTAAGCTGAGCGGAAGTACCGGCGCTGCGCACCAGCTTGCCACCCTGACCAGGCTGCATTTCAATATTGTGAACATTGGTACCCAATGGCATGCTCTTCAGCTGAAGCGCATTTCCAACCTCAGGAGCAACACTGTCACCAGACTGTACCTTGCCACCTACCTGCAGACCCTGGGGAGCCAGGATATATCTCTTCTCTCCGTCTACATAGTTCAACAACGCGATAAAGGCCGTACGATAAGGATCATATTCGATAGAAGCAACAGTCGCAACAATATTCTTCTTGTTACGCTTGAAGTCGATGATACGGTACATTTTCTTATGCCCGCCACCCATGTAGCGCATCGCTCTTCTACCCTGTACATTACGACCAGCAGTAGACTTCACTTTTTCAAGCAACGACTTTTCAGGCTTGTCGGTAGTGATCTCGGCATAGGCGTTTCCAACTCTCCAGCGCGTTCCGGCAGTAATCGGTTTGTATTTTTTCAGTGCCATGTCTGTTTATCTTTTATTGCGAACTTATCAGCTTCGCGGGCTTTAATTTAATTAATTAGATTGCAGCGTACAGATCGATAGTCTCTCCATCAGCTACAGTGATCAATGCCTTTTTATAGGCAGGCTTGCGACCCTGAACATAACCTGCTTTTGTAAAACGGGTCTTGTTCTTTCCAGGTACCACAGAAGTATTGACGTCAATCACGTTAACACCATAAAAATCTTCCACAGCCTTCTTGATCTCCAGCTTGTTGGCCTTACGGTTGACACGGAAAGCATATCTCCGCAGCTTGTCCTGCTGGCTGTTTGCCTTTTCTGTCAGTATCGGTTTTACTAAAACTTCAGAGAGCTTCATCTCTTTATAATTTATCAGTGATTCAATTAAGCGTTTACTTCAGCTGTCTCATCAATAAAGATCTTCGCAGCCGACTCGGACAATACCAGCACCTGGGCATTCACGATATCATAGGTATTGATATCAGCCAGCAGCGTACCTTCTACCCTTGGTACATTACGAAGGCTCAGGAACAGGTTATCACTTTCTTCGCCAGGCAGCACGAACAACACCTTCTTATCGGCAATGTTCAGGCTCTTCAGCGCAGTAGTGAACTGCTTTGTCTTCGGAGCATCCATCTTGATATCTTCCACAATAACGATGGCATTTCCCTTGGCCTTATGCGCCAGAGCAGACATCTTGGCCAGATCCTTCACCTTACGATTCAGCTTGAAATCATAATCGCGGGGCTTAGGTCCAAAGATCGTACCACCACCCTTGTACAAAGGGTTACGCAGGTTACCCTTACGGCTTCCACCTGTACCCTTCTGACGATGAAGCTTCTTGCTGGAACCTTTTACTTCCAGACGGGTCTTCACTTTGTGCGTACCCTGACGCTGAGCGGCCAGGTGTTGCTTAACAGCCAGGTAGATTACGTGGTCGTTCGGCTCGATCCCGAAGATCTCTTCCGGCAGTTCCACCGTTCTGCCTGTCTTCTTTCCTTCTATATTTAAAACGTCTGCTTGCATTGTAGTTCGATTAAAAGTTTCTTACTTCTGAATTGTGACAATGGAACCAATATGGCCGGGAACGCATCCGCTGACCAGGATGTAGTTCTTCTCAGGGAAGATCTTCACGATCTTCAGGCTCTTCACCTTCACACGATCACCACCCATACGGCCCGCCATACGGACACCTTTCATTACACGGCTGGCATCGGAAGAGTTACCCAAAGAACCTGGAGCACGCTGACGATCATGCTGACCGTGAGACTGCTCACCTACACCATGGAATCCATGACGCTTAACGACACCCTGAAAACCTTTACCTTTTGAAGTACCGACAACTTCAACCTTGTCGCCTTCGGCAAAGATGTCCACGGTGATCGATTCACCAAGACTCTTTTCTATGGAATAATTGCGGAATTCTTTTACGATCTGTTTGGGAGATGTGTTCGACTTGGCGAAGTGATTCTTTTCTGCGGAAGTAGTATGCTTTTCTTTCTTTTCGCCAAACGCTAGCTGGAGGGAAGTGTAACCGTCCGATTCTTTCGTCTTAACCTGTGTAACAACACAGGGACCTGCTTCTATGATCGTGACGGCTGTTTGTTTGCCATCAGGACTGAAGATGCTGGTCATCCCGATTTTTTTACCAATAATACCTTTCATTTCTTTTTAAAGATTTATGCCATCGGGTATGAGACCAGTAGCAGACATACTGTATTGGTATTACAGCATCGATCTACAACTTCAATCCCTCGTTTGCAGCCGACCTTTTCTTTGCGTTTCCCCTTCTTCCGCCTTGCGCGGGTCAGGAGTAAACAGAAGTACCGGCAGTAAACAAACCCTGAATGGCTTGTTCATATGTTCACCTCTGGTATAGTATACCCGAAGTAAGTTTACTCAATTTCGTTGCCCCTCATATCTCTTCCTCAAATCTCTGCTCACGGGCCAGATCCAGCGCTATTTTATCCCGGTATGAACCGGAAGTTTATAGATGGACGTAAAAAGAACTTGAACCATTTTTGCACCTCCTCAAAGGACACAACGCCGGTCCGGCGCAATCAATTCGTCAATTGACAACCCGTCACGCCTTGATCTCAACATCCACACCAGAAGGCAGATCCAGCTTGGACAGGGCATCCACAGTCCTCGAAGAAGACGTATAGATATCCAAAAGACGCTTGTGCGTATGCAGTTGGAACTGCTCACGAGCCTTCTTATTAACGTGCGGGCTACGCAATACGGTGAAGATCTTCTTACGAGTAGGTAAAGGAATAGGACCTGTTACCACTGCACCGGTACTACGAACGGTTTTAACGATCTTTTCGGCAGATTTATCTACCAGATTGTGATCGTACGACTGTAATTTGATTCTGATTCGTTGAGACATAAGCCAAATCCCATTTTTCGAACGGGGATGCAAAGGTATGGATTTGTTTAATTATTGCCCAAAGATTCAGAACTTTTTTTTAAAAAACTCTTCCCAAAGGCTCCCTCCCTCTTTCCTTTCCCTAAAATGGCTCTTTTAGACCGCAACCCCCTCCCCTATTATCGTGCTCCACCCGGACAATTCTTCCTCAAAAAATCGGTATACAAATGCGCCAGGTGCTGCTGCGTCCCCTCCCCCTCATAAATCCCATGACTCCTGTTCGGATAAGCCATAAACTGGAAGACCTTATTGTACTTGATCAACGCATTCAACAGCCGCTCCGCATTCTGGTAATGGACATTGTCATCCCCAGTCCCATGAATATATAAAAGATTACCTTTCAGATTCTTAGCATAGGTTATCGGGGACCCGTTCACAAAGTCCTCCCGGTTCTCCTGGGGCAGCCCCATATACCGTTCCTGGTAAATATTATCATAGCTCAGCTCATTGCCGACAGCAGCAATGGCAATCCCCGTCTTATAGATCTCAGGATACTGGAAAAGCAGGTTCAGGGTGCTCGATCCACCCCCGCTCCATCCCCACACCGCTATCCGGTCCCTGTCCACAAACGACCATTTCAGTATCTCCTGCGCCGCCATCGCCTGATCCCGGATATTCAGCCTGCCTATCTTCCGATAGATCGACTTACGCCAGGTACGCCCCCGCGGCGCCGGCGTCCCCCGGTTCTCAACACTCATATAGATATATCCGTCCGCCGCCATATCCCCGGTATAAAGAAAATTGCTGCCCGTGCCAAATTCATCGGTTACCGTCTGGGCAGCCGGCTCACCATAGACATAGAACACAACCGGGTATTTCTTTGTGCTGTCAAAACCAACCGGCTTCACCATCCAGCCATCCATCTGTACCCCATCAGCCGTCGTGACCTTGAAGAACTCCACTTTGTTTTTCACCGTTTCATTGCCGCCATCTCCGCTCGTCGCCAGCGTCTGATGCCCCGGAAGACTCACCCAGTCCTGCTTTTCCCCCATATTGGCATTGCTGTAGGTATGCAGGGCATATTGGCCATTGGGGGAAAGATCATATTCATGTGTACCCGGCTCATTCACCGGCGTCAGCCTTTCCAGCTTCCCCTTACCATCCAGCCTGGTCTTAAAAAGATATTTTTGCGTGGCATTTTCCGGACTGGCGATAAAATAAACAGCATTGTTCTTTTCATCGATCAGACTGACCCGGATTATATCATAGTCCCCCCGGGTGACCAATGTCTCTTTCTTTCCATCCCGGCTGACCCGGTAGATATGACGCCAGCCATCCTTTTCCGTAACCCACAGGAACTCCTTCCCGTTATTGATCCAATCCCACCCCGCTATGACCCCATCCTGCCAGGCACCCTTGCATTCGATATAGGCGCTGTCCTTCTCGTCATAAAGCGGAACGGTCTTTCCTGTTGCGATATCGCTCATCAACAGCCAGCTTTCATTCTGTTTACGGTTCAGCTGCTGTAAGATCAGCTCCGATGAGTTGGCAGCCCATTCCATCCTCGGCAGATAGGTCTGACGCGCATCCCCGGGAATATCCATCCACCGGTTGACACCAGAGCTTACATCCACTACCCCGATCTTATAGGGCGAAGGCGCCTCTCCGGCTACCGGGTATTCCACCGGAACGACAAAGGGATAAGTGGAATCGGTGGTATTTAACATCAAATAATCCTTCACCTGGTTGGCATCTATCTGCCAGTACGCGATATGCTGCCCATCGGGACTCCACCGGAATCCATCCCTGCATTCCAGCTCCTCCTCATATACCCAGTCAAAAGTACCGTTGATCAGCTTGCGCGTCCCATTGGTCGAAGTCAGACATTTCTCCACCCCCGTAGCCAGGTCTTCCACATATACATTGTGCTCACTGGAATAGGCCACCTTCGTGGCATCGGGAGAGAATTTAGCATACAACAGCGAGGAGACTGCCCGGTTTTTCCCCACCTGGCTCAGCGCATGACTGGCAAGATCCAGCACCCAGTAGTCGCCACGCGTGTTATACCGCCATACCCGCTTTGTATTCGTATAGATCAGGACCTTTTTGCCGTCCTCCGAAAAAGCAAAATTGCGGACTTCCAAAGGCTTCGCCTGCCCCGCCGGCTTTAGCAGCTCATGATCCACTATTACCGTCTCCTGGCGGGTAGGAAAATCGGTCCGTACAATATTGCCGGCCTTGACCTGGTAGAAGGAGTTACCCGTCCTGGTCCATTTTAAAAGAGAAGAGCCCGGTTGCGCATCGGCGCTACCACAAAGACACAGACTAACGACAAAAACCACTATGGTCAACCGCATGTTCGATATTTTTTTGGTGCCGGAAATTAGGACAATTCCATGAGATGGCTTCCTGCCTTACGTTAAATACTGGTCCGGCTATTAAATAAAAAGCCCGGCATCAGCCGGGCCCGGATAATAGCTAAATTTAAAGTGGACTTCTAGCGCCTTCTCCAGCTGCCAGGGATCCAGTTATAACCCCTGCGCTCATGTACCCAGCGGCCAGGAACCCAGACCCAACCCGGATGGGGAGGAGTAGCCCAGTGACCACCTACGGAAACATATTGACCACCGCGATTTTCCCAGTCTTCCTCGATCCAGACAGCGCCACGGGGACCCGCAGGCCTTCTCTCGACGCGATGCCAGGCAGGTCGTACTGTTACATACACCTGGGCTGAAGCCAGAGAACTTGCTCCAACCAGGACCATAACTAAAAGTGCCAGTTTTACTACATACTTTTTGCAAACGACCACAATTGATTTTTCAGTGGAGTTTGCGAGTGCTTCGCATTTCATACGTTGGTTTTTAAGTTTGACTATTGGATAACTCAGAGAACGGAAAGTTTAAAACGTTCTGTTTAATGAGGTTAGTACCAAAATGCCTGCCTTAATTCACCCACTCATCACAAAATCCACCAACATTTTAATCAAAAATTAAGAAGTGCTCTATAGCTGGGCTGAGTACAACAGCTTGGCAGTTCCGATCAGCCTGCCGCTCTTCTCATCATACAGCCGCAAAAAATACAGTCCATTGGGTAGCTGTCCCGTAACCAGCACAGACTCCTGCTGCCCCTGAATATGTTGCCGTACCAGCTCTTGCCCATTCCTGTCTATGATACCCACGCTATAGGATTTGGACGCCTGCAAACCCGTAATGGTGATCCTCCCTGCAAAAGGATTGGGACCGGCAGCAATAGGCGCGTTCGGATAATCCGGGTCGATCAGACCTCCGCTCGCCGGAAGTCGCACGACAGTAACACTGTCAACGGCATAGACAGCCGTATAACAGGTATCGCTGGTTTTCATTCTGACATACACGACATTATTACCGGTGCTCAATATAGAGCCGTCCAGCGTAATGGTATTTGTCTCCGCTTCATTCCGGAGCAGATCCGTGAACGCCGGGTTCTTAGAAAAGGCATATAAAGGATCAGCTCCGCCACCAGATACCGGCACCGCCGTCAGCATAGCCACCGGAGAAGAGCCGCCTGCCGTCTGCGTGCTGCTGACCAGCTTTACCACAGGAGTTACTACCGGAGCAATATTGAAATTCAGCTTCGCCGTATCAGCCCCGGCCTTGTTTGCAAATATAACCGTCAGAACATGCATACCTGCCGCAAGGGAACCCGGTTGTATCAGCAACCTGCCATCACCCGCCACAGGCAGCACCTTCCCATCCAGCTGCGCCGCAACGGTAATACTGTCGGCTGCCATCGGCATATTGACAATAGCGATCGTCACTGCTTCCGCGTTACTACAGTAACCGGAACGAAGGCCATTCACCTGCGGCGAAGACGGCAATACTTCCTCGCGAAAGACAGCCACACTGTCGACCCCGCTGGATGACGAATAGCAGGTGTCGCTGGTCGACATCCGCACATAGAAGACGTTGCTTCCGGAAGATAACGTAGATATATCAACGCTTACCGAGGATAAGCGGCCTTCCGCCTGAATAATATTCGTGAAAACCCGATCGCGCGAAAATGTATATAAGGGAGCCGGTCCGCCCCCGGATATTTCGGACGCAATAAGTACTACAGGCGGAGAAGAACTGTTGACTGTAGAGGCACTGGAGGTAAGCCGAACGACAGGGATAGCGGCTGAGTCCACCGCAAAACCAAGGGATGAAGTATCACCGGCGATACTGTTGACAAACGATACCTGCAGCTTATGCTGACCGACGCCCAATATGCCCGGTGTGATCGTGAGCGTGCTGTCGCTGGCCACCGCCACCGGCTGACCATCGATCGACGCACTTACTATCATGCCTCCGGAATGGTCCGGGACATTGGTGATCCTGACCTTCTGTGCCGCAGCAAGTACACAATAGGCGTTGGCCAGACCACTGATCACAGGCATTGGCGGCGGGGCCGATGCCAGGGCAGAATCCGTTTGCAATACCACAATACCTACCGAAGAAGAATAGCTCACCCCATTGGACCCATTCCATTGAACAGTATCCCTGCCCGTGAAGCTCGTATTAGGCACATACACTAATTTGTTGATATCAGTTCGGGCAATGATCTGATTTTGTGTGACCGGCGTCGTCCCTAGCCTCAGGCTGCCATTATGTGGAAGACCCATGATCTGGATAGCCATAAGAATGCCATCACCTTCAAAATGCCCGCTGAAATCAGTGACGTTCAGATGACGAAGCGAATCCCTCTTAACTGCCAGCGTAAAGCTATCCGGCTTATTGGGTTGAGGATTTAAATTGATCCTGAACAGGGTTCGCCCCTGCAAAAAGTACCAGCTGGAATCCTGGTAACGTAACGTCCCGAACACGGTACAAACATTATTTATGATGGTGCCGGAAGAATAAAAATTCCGGGCTGCATTGCCCGCTACTGAAAAGATCATCTCTCCCTTTGGATTCAGCAGATCCAGACTGCTGCTGCCGGAATAGAAGGTCGCCTGCTGGCTGACACCGGTACTATCCCTTGTCCATAGCTGGATCTGATTAGTGCTCCCGGGCCTGGCATATGCAACCCATCCCCGATTCACCTGGTAGCCGGTACCGGGCTGCAAAATAGTGCCCGGACCCGGAGTAAAAGGACTGCCCAGCTGAGTGGCGGTGATACCGTCAAAAAGCCATATTGAGTAGGCCTGATTGAGGGGCGAGTATCGCAGATAGACGATCCGCTTGCCATCCGTCAATGGGGAGCTATTACTTAAAGATGCATCGTAGTCCGCCACGGCCTGCCGCGTCCCGTTTTGATAACTTACCACAGTATCATAGCCCGGACCTGCAGAAATGAAGGCCAGGGTCCCGTTCTCCGCCAGATCAAAGCCATTACTGACAGAGGCTCCGATGCGTTGATTGCTTTTTGTGCTAAGGTCCCTCAGATACAAGCCGCTGCTAGTGGGATTGTATGCACAATATCCGCCGCGGGCCGTATACGAGGCCTCGTTGATCACCTGACCGAGCGAATCCAGACTCCCGCTGTTCCAGTCGAAAATGCTGCCATAGCCCGCTATCGCATGAAGACTGTCCCTTCCATAAAATACTGCCCCCTGGTTGGTCAGATGTACGCCTGCGGGGTCTACAGTCCCTTTGTATGGGACAGAGGTCGAGCTGCTATCGGTCAACCGTACGATCCTGGGCGAAGAATAAAGACCATCTGCCACTACAAAAACCCGTTTGTCAGAAAAGTCGGCTATCTGATTCGAGTCGGCATATACTTCCTGTAGGTAAGGGCTTGTCTCAATAAATATATTCCGTGTCGTATACGTTACCTGGTTCAACGCATTCTTTGTCTGTATGCCCAGATACAAACCACTGCGCATGGAAAAAGCCGAAAGATCTAATACCGTGTCCACAGCATTGGTGAAGGTCTCTGAATAGCTTTGCCCGCCCGAAGTAATTGAAAGGCCTATACTACAGGCCCCGAGACTATCGAAACAAGTCACTTTTACGGGGAGATAAGGTCTTGCAGTGGAATAATTGTACGGTTGCACGATGTTCAGCACGGGAGGCACATGATAGGTAATTGCAACGCTGGAGCTATTATTGCTATTACTGGCATCTGTCGCGCTCACTGTCAATGTCTTAGCCCCCGTTGCAAGTCCGGACAGGGAGAGATTGCCGGTATAGCTCTGACTCACTGCGTCGTAGGATAAGGTCGTTTGATTACCTTCAACATTTGCCACTACAGTATTGATTTGATAAGTAGACTGCACTCTTGCCTGGACAAAGATGGGAGTGCCGGAAACCAGACCTCCCGTCGGGCCAAGGATAGTTATGACAATATTCCCTGTATGGGCGTATCCTCTGACGTTGATAAGTAAAAGGACAAAGGCAAGGAGCAGGCTTCCAGGACCGCGATTTGATTTCATTTTTTAGATTAGGGTACTCAATACTAAAAAAAATTGTGATCAAAAGCAAATCGGCATTTGTACAGCAAAAAGGCCCATCCGAAATTCGGACGGGCCCTTTATTTTTAAAGCTATTTTAATCTCTAGGCGTTCACCTTTTTACCCTTCACCTTGGCGATCACTTCCTCGGCGATATTGTTCGGCGCCGGAGAATAGTGAGAGAATTCCATAGTGGAGGTCGCACGGCCGGAGCTCATCGAACGAAGTTCGGTCACATAACCAAACATCTCCTTCAGAGGCACCTTGGCCTTGATGACCTGCAGGTTGTTACGGCTGTCCATACCTTCCAGGATACCACGACGACGGTTGAGGTCACCGGTCACGTCACCCATGTACTGGTCAGGAGTCAACACTTCCACTTTCATGACAGGCTCCAGCAGAATGGGCTTGGCTTTCTTGCCCGCTTCCCGGAAACCGGATTTAGCGCACAATTCAAAGCTCATACCATCGGAGTCAACATCATGATAGCTACCGTCGAATATCCGAACCTTCATGCTGGTCAGCGGGAAGCCGGCCAGTACACCCGTACCCATACAGCTTTCAAAGCCTTTCTGGATCGGCTGGATAAATTCCTTCGGAATGCTACCACCAAAGATATCATTGACGAACTGGAAAGACTTGCCTTCGTTCTCTTTCAGCCATTCTTCGTCTGCAGGCCCGATCTCAAACTGAATGTCGGCGAACTTACCACGACCACCCGTTTGTTTCTTCAGTACTTCACGATGTATGACAGACGTGTTGAAAGCCTCCTTATAAGCAACCTGGGGAGCACCCTGGTTTACTTCTACCTTGAACTCACGACGCATACGGTCGATGATGATTTCCAGGTGCAGCTCGCCCATACCACGAAGGATGGTCTGACCGGTATCTTCATCCGTATTTACACGCAGCGTAGGATCTTCTTCTACCAGCTTGGAAATAGCCAGACCCATCTTATCGACGTCCGCCTGAGTTTTTGGCTCAACGGCAATCGCAATAACGGGCTCAGGGATAAACATGTTTTCCAGTGTGATAGGATGATCTTCATCACACAGTGTATCCCCTGTCTTGATTTCCTTGAACCCAACAGCCGCACCGATATCACCGGCTTCGATAAAGTCGATCGGGTTCTGCTTGTTGGCAAACATCTTCATGATACGGCTGATACGCTCTTTCTTACCGCTTCTTACGTTCAATACATAAGAGCCGGCATCGAGATGACCGCTATAACACCGGAAGAAGGCCAGACGACCTACGAAAGGATCGGTCATGATCTTGAACGCCAGTGCTGCAAAAGGTTCTTTTGCATTGGCCTTGCGCGTGATGGTTTCTCCCGTGTTGGGATCGAGTCCTGAAATGTCATCGATATCCAAAGGAGAAGGCAGGTAACGGCAAACTGCATCCAGCGCTGTTTGTACACCTTTATTCTTGAAAGACGAACCACACATCATCGGTACAATGCTCAGGTCAACACAAGCCTTACGGATCGCTTCATGCATTTCAACTTCCGTGATACTGTTGGGATCTTCGAAGAATTTCTCCATCAGCGTGTCGTCATATTCGGCAACAGCTTCCACCAGCTTAGCTCTCCATTCCATTGCTTCTTCCATCATATCTTCCGGTACAGGGATCTCGTCGAAGGTCATACCTTCTGTTTCCATATGCCAGATGATACCTTTCATCTTGATCAGGTCAACTACGCCTTTGAAATCGTCTTCAGCACCGATAGGCAGCTGTAATGGAACTGCTTTCGCACCCAGCATCTCACGCACCTGGTTGACGACCATCAGGAAGTCAGCACCGCTGCGGTCCATCTTGTTGACGAAACCGATCCGGGGAACCTTGTAACGGTTAGCCTGACGCCAGACAGTCTCAGACTGAGGCTCGACGCCATCAACCGCAGAGAACAGAGCGATCAGACCATCCAGAACACGCATGGAACGTTCTACTTCAATAGTAAAGTCCACGTGACCGGGAGTATCGATAATATTGAAATTGTATTTTTTTGTGTTGGCATCTACCTTACCCTTATCGGTAGGGAAATTCCACTGGCAGCTTACAGCAGCAGAGGTAATAGTGATACCCCTCTCCTTTTCCTGCTCCATCCAGTCGGTCGTAGCCGCACCGTCATGCACCTCACCGATTTTGTGAATCATCCCCGTGTAGCGTAAGATCCGCTCCGTGGTTGTGGTCTTGCCGGCATCGATGTGAGCCGCAATCCCGAAGTTTCTTTGAAATTTTAAGTCTGCCATTGTTGTTTATTAAAAAGTTTGAATCTCTTCTAAATTGGTGCGCAAAGGTAATCAAAAATATTCATGCAACCCGCAGCCAAAACTGCTGAGCACAACAAAATTTACCCATTCCCTCCACATTTAGCCGTCCCGCAAGCCTCAGAGCTTCCCGTACGCCCGGTTATCCTCTAACCTAAAAAAAGAACCCCGCGGTAAACCGCAGGGCTCAGGAAGTATATATAATATCTTAATTTATACTTTAAAGTGAGCAAAAGCCTTATTAGCTTCAGCCATACGGTGCGTATCTTCCTTCTTCTTGAACGCCCCACCTTCACCCTTGCTTGCCGCAACGATCTCATTAGCCAGCTTTTCAGCCATGCTGCGACCGTTTCTTTCCCGGCTGTAACGGATCAACCACTTCATGCTCAAAGAGATCTTCCGGTCAGGACGAACTTCCGACGGGATCTGGAAAGTTGCACCACCGATACGACGGCTGCGCACTTCTACGGCCGGAGTAACATTGGACAGAGCCCTTTTCCAAATATCATAGCCATCTTCGTTGGTAGTCTTCGCTACCTTCTCCATGGCATCGTAAAAGATATTGTAAGCCGTGTTCTTTTTACCCTGCCACATCAGGTTGTTCACAAAGCGGGTCACCAGTACATCATTGTACCTTGCGTCTGGAGCCAGCGGTAATTTTTTGGCTTGTGTTTTCCTCATTTGATGGAATTGCTAATTTTTATCAATTATTTTTTGGCTGCGGGTTTAGCACCAGCTTTTTCTTTCTTGGTACCATACTTGGAACGGCTCTTCTTACGATCCTTCACACCAGCCGTATCCAGGCTGCCGCGAACGATATGGTAACGAACACCAGGAAGGTCCTTTACACGACCACCGCGGATCAGCACGATGGAGTGCTCCTGGAGATTGTGCCCTTCACCCGGAATATACGCGATCACCTCGACTTTATTCGTCAAACGAACCTTCGCTACCTTACGGAGAGCGGAGTTTGGCTTTTTAGGTGTAGTCGTGTAAACACGGGTACAGACACCACGACGCTGTGGACATGCGTCCAGTGCGCGGGACTTGCTCTTGGCACGTATGATCTCTCTTCCTTTTCTAACTAATTGTTGTATAGTAGGCATTCTGAAACCTATTTTATTTTGGGACTGCAAAAGTAACACCGCCCTGGGAAATAAACAAATATTTTCGGAAAAACAGGGAAAATGAGCCTTAATCGACCATCTTCCGCCCTCTCACGCAGCCTCTCTACACCTAAATCTTAAACATCCACCCCTTTGTATCGGCTCTCCGGCCTTCCCGGATATCCGTCAGCACCCTCTTCACCGTCGGAGCCACCTTCCAGCTATCCGTATCGAACTTCATCGTATAATCTTCATAACGCAGCTCCTTGATCATCGAGATCGTAGCCGCCGTCCCCGTTCCAAACACCTCCTTCAGCTCACCCGCCTGATAGGCACGGACCACATCGTCAATATTGATGGAAGTCTCTTCCACCGCATACCCTTCTTCCCTCAATACCTCTATCGCACTGTCCCGGGTGACACCCTCCAGGATAGTCCCGGCTTCCAGGTCAGGCGTCAGCACCTTGTCCCCGATGACAAAAAAGACATTCATCGTCCCTATTTCCTGTACATACTTATGCTCAAAAGCATCCGTCCACAACACCTGGTCATAGCCCTGCTTCTTGGCAACGGCCGTAGCCAGCATACTGCTCCCGTAATTCCCGGCAGCCTTGGCAAATCCAATCCCCCCGCGGGCCGCACGGGTATAGTTTTCCTCCACATAGATCTTCATCGGCGCCGAATAATATGGTCCCGTGGGACTCAGCAGGATCATGAACTTATAAGTATCGCTGGCCTTCACCCCGATCACCTCATCCGTAGAGAACATAAAAGGACGGATATACAGGGAATAATCACTCTTCATAGGTATCCAGTCTTTATCGAGCTCGATCAGCCTGCGCATGCCTTCGATAAAAATATCTTCAGGAACAGCCGGCATCATCATCCTTTCCGCCGAGATGTTAAATCGCTTGTAGTTGTCAAAAGGCCGGAAGATAAAGGGATTCCCTTCCCGGTCCTTATAAGCCTTGACCCCTTCGAAAATAGACTGGCCATAATGGATGGCAGCCAATGCAGGAGAAAGAGACAGATTCTGAAAGGGCTTTATAGTGACTTGCTTCCACTCTCCATCCGCATAGTCCACTTCCAGCATGTGATCAGTAAAATATTTCCCAAAAGGAAGATTATTAAAATCGATCTCAGGCAATTTACTCTTCCCCGTTTTCGTAACTTGGATGTCCAAGGTGGCAATCATATGCTTGTTAAATTTTGTTGACACAAAGAAACAAACAATCTTTGTGTCGGCAAAATCAAAAACTAACAATTGTTAGTTTTCAATAGGATAAAGTTTGCCTGATATTATAAAAAAATCGGGAGTGTTTCTATGAGTCTCAATACTATTCAATTGCAGGATTTCATCGTAGGCGAGCTGTATAAGGAGACCTTGCACTTCTCCCCCGATGCCGCCCCGGTTGCCAGACGTCCTGTCCCGACCTCAGCTCCCGTCGCTGAAATACCGGCCCCGCAACCCGCCGCTCCGGCATCGCAACCGCCCCCAGCCGCCGCGTCTCAATCCGCGCCCCCGCCCTCTCCCGCAAAACCCTCTCTGGGCTCCATCGCGGCAGCCATGTCACAAACCGCCGCCAAAACACCCCCCGTACCCGGCGACCCGGCGACCGCCGCCCCCTATAAAACCCTCGGCAATCACCGCCGCAAAATAACGATCCTCGTCAACGCCCCCGGCTCCCCCTTCCTCCCGGACAACCAGCTCAGCTTCCTCACAAAGATCCTGGAAGCCTGCCGTTTGAACATGGGAGACGTCGCCATCGTCAATCACGCCTCGGCTCCCGTCAACATTACGGACCTCCGGGCGCAATTGCAGCCATCGGTCATCCTCCTTTTTGGACTGGAACCGACAACTATCCGCCTGCCCATCAACTTCCCGGTCTTCAAGCTGCAGCCCTACGATCAATGCACCTACCTTTCCGCCCCCGGACTGGATCTGCTCGTTAAGACCTCGGACGAAAGCAAGCTGCTGAAAAGTAAATTGTGGCTCTGTCTGAAATCCTTATTTGAAGTATGAGTAACCCCGAACATAATCCCGATGCATGGCCCGTATGGGCGACAGAAACGATCCACATCGTCCCGCCAGACCCTTCATGGCAGGAAAAAGCCCAACAACAACGGCAGCAGCTGCTCCCGTTATTGTCGCCCTTCGGAGTCCACAATATCCAGCATATTGGCAGCACATCGGTACCCGGTCTGCCCGCCAAACCAATCCTTGACCTGGCTGCCGAAATTCCTGCCTTCGACAGCATAGACGATATCGCCGGTATCCTGCGCCCTTTTGACTGGCACTATGTCCCCCCGGAACTCGACCAGCGACCCGAACGCAGATTTTTTATAAAGGTCCACGACAACAAAAGAACCGCCCATCTTCATTTTCTGTTGACAGGGAGCAAAAAATGGCAGGAACAATTGTCTTTCAGAGACAGTCTTTCACAAAACCCTCTTTTAAAAGAACAATACGCCACACTGAAAATGGAACTGGCAGAACAACACGGCAACGACCGGGAAGCCTATACCGAAGCAAAATCAGACTTCATTACCCGGGCCCTCGCCCCCCGCATTCGCATCATCTTCGCTACCAACAACGACCATAAAGTAGCTGAGATCCAGGCAGCGATCGGCAGCTCCCTCGAAGTCATCTCCCTCCGCGCAGCCGGCATCGACATCGAGATACCCGAACCCCATGACACGCTCGAAGCCAATGCCACAGAAAAATCATCAACCATCCACCGCCTCACCGGCGCCAATTGCTTCAGCGAAGACACCGGCCTTGAAGTCTCTGCCCTCAATGGCGAACCCGGAGTCAACAGCGCCCGTTATGCAGGCGAACACCGCTCCTTCGAAGACAATATCGAAAAGCTGCTCAGTAAGCTCGCCGCCGCAACATCCACCGGGCAACCAGCCCCGGCAACCCATCGCCAGGCCCGTTTCCGGACCGTCATCTCCCTCATCTGGAACGGCACCGAACACCAGTTCGAAGGCATCTGCCCCGGCCACATCCTGCCCGCCCCAACCGGCAAAGGCGGATTTGGCTACGACCCCATCTTCGTTCCCGAAGGCGATACCCGCAGTTTTGCCCAAATGTCACTGGAAGAAAAAAATCAATATAGCCATCGGCGGAAAGCTGCCGATCAGCTCGTAACTTTTCTGCAAAAAGCCACCCCAGACACCTCCACACGCTAAAACAATTGCATATGCCAAGAACGAAACTGCTGCTGCCGGAAAACTTCAACTTTACTGTCAATATCCCCGTCCGGATCACCGACCTCAACTACGGCGGCCACGTCGGTAATGACTCCATCCTTTCTCTCATCCATGAGATAAGAGTACAATTCCTCCGCCACCACGGCTACGACGAGCTCAACCTCGCCGGCGTAGGCCTGATCATGGCCGACGTCACCATCGAATTCAAATACGAGCTATTCTACGGCGAAACCCTCCGGGCTTCCGTGGCCGCCGCAGAATTCTCCCGCGTAGGCTTCGATCTATATTACAAATTGGAAAAACAGACCGGCGAAAAATGGGTCTCGGTCACACATGCCCGTACCGGCATGGTCTGCTACGATTACTCCCTAAAAAAAATAGCAGCAGTGCCAAAAGAAGTGTGCAGTAAATTACTGTCGTAAAAAAATCACAGCGAGCTACCACGCGAGTTCCATATCCTCCAGCTCTCTTCCGCCTGGAGGATCAACATCTCATACCCATTCTCTACCACAGCCCCTCTCTCCTCCCCTTTTTGCAAAAACAGGGTTCGGGAAGGATTATAAATAAGATCAAACAAATAATGTCTTGAGGTCAGCGCTTCATAAGGCAGCGGCGGGCAATCCGATACCTTCGGATGCATCCCCAACGGTGTCGTATTCACGATCAGCGTATACGCCGCCAGCAACGACCCATCCACCTCCTCATAACCCATATCAGCCGTATCAGGCCTTGGTCTCCGCGTCACCAGCCGGTAGCCGATCCCCAGATTCCGTAACACATACTCCACAGCCTTGGCAGCCCCGCCCGTTCCCAATACCAATGCTTCCCGGTGATGATCCCCTAACTTCTTTACCAGCGACTGCTCGAATCCGACGACATCAGTATTATATCCCGTCAGCCGGCTGCCCTCGATCTTAATGCAGTTGCAAGCCCCGATCTCCGAGACAACCGCACTGCTATCATGTAAAAAAGGGATTACCTTCTCTTTGTATGGAATAGTGACATTCAGGCCGCGCAAGCCGGCATCCGACAAAACCCCCGGTAATTCATCAATCCCCGCCAAGGAGAAATTGGTATAGGAACAATCCGATATCCCCTCCCGCTCCCACTTCTCCGTGAAATATTTCTGCGAAAAGGAATGCGTCAGCGGATACCCCAGTAGACCATAACGTCTCATTAAGAATGAGCTTTATCAAGGAACATATGGAAAGTATCTCCCCGAAGACCCACGCGCATGGCTTCCATGGCGATAACCTCCGACGGAGCTATATTACCCAGGTTGACATTACAACCGATCAGCTCGATAAAATACAATTGCTGCGCTTTCTGCGGAGCTTCCCACAGGATCTTTTCCGCAGGGATCTGTGTCAGTATTTCCTGTACCAGCCCTTCCCGGACCTCACCACTACCACGATAGATCCCTACATTCCCCGCTTCGCGGGCTTCTGCAATAACATAAGCAGCTCCGGCACTCAGCTCAGCGCTCATCAGCTCTATCCACTTATAAGGCGGGATAATATGCGCGGCATCCTTACTACCTACCTCACTCAGTACCGTAAAATGTTTCGTCAGCTTCTCGATATAACCACATTTCTCCGCATGCGGAATGGTGATCGACCCGTCACTGACCTCTACATGGGTAATCCCATAGTCCTTACAAACCGCGACATAGTCGTCAAATTGCCCCCTGATCAGGAAAGCTTCAAAAAGAGTACCCCCAAAATATACAGGAAGACCATAGGACTTGTATACTTCTATCTTTTCCCGAAGATTGGGTGTTACAAAAGAGGTCCCAAAACCCAGTTTAACAATATCCACATGAGGGTGCGCTACACTCAAAAAATTCTTTGCCTCCTCGATACTCAGCCCTTTATCCATGACCATTGTAATTCCATTCAGCCGCGGCTTCTCCAGCCTTTCCGGCATCTGCGTAAGTTTAAAGTTCATCTCTAGATTTTTGACTCCGTAAATTATTAGTAACCCGCGCAAAAATAGGAAACAATCGCATACGAAAACCGCTGCCGTCAAATGAGACAATATTATAATGTAATTAAAAAGGACTCACGGCATCATCGCTTATTCAGCCAGCAAGCCTTTGCGCAGAATGTATTAAATGGACTTATTCTTCTTATAGCGGGCAATAACATCCACCACAGGCTGATATTGAAGTATGACAGGATTCAGCTCTAATAGCTTTTTAAGCAGCTTTGGCGCCTTCGCCATCGCATTCTCCAGCTGAAGCAAACCTTCCCGGCTTCTGCCAAGCGCAAAATAGACAGCCGACAGATAGAATACAAATAAGGGTTTTCCCCCAGTGATCCGGATAGCCGTCTCCACCTGCTCCAGCGCCTCTTCAAAGTATTCGGCATTATACAAACAACGGATCAGAGCCTCCCAGCTGGAAATATTTCTCGGCCTTATCCGCACTACATTCGAAAAGAATTGAATGGCCTCTTTGAACTCCCCAAGCTGCATCTTACACTCCCCCATGGCCAGATTATACTCCGGCTGCATGGTGTGGATCCGCATAGCGGCTTCCAGCTGCTTGACAGCCTGCCCCCATTGCTCTTCATTGATGTAAGTGCAGGCCAGCTTATAATACAGCTTGCTGTCGTCCGGATTCAGATGTGATGCCTTCCGGTAATAAAAACGAGCCTGCCCATAGTTGTTCAGCTTGTCGTAACAATGACCTATCGCCTCATAGATAACATCCTCAGGCCTCGACAGCTCCAGCACCTTCTCCAGCGATTCTATCGCATCCCGGTACTTCCGGAGCCGGATATACGCATCTCCCATATTCCGATAGGCATAATCGAACTTCTCGTCGATAGCCAATGCATATTTATAGGCATCTACCGCCTTCTCATAAAGCTTGAGCCCCTGAAACGCCGCCGCCAGGTTAAACCAGGCCAGCTCGTTATATGGCTTCTCATCGATGATATGCTGATGTAACCGGATGCTTTCTTCATTCCTTCCCGTAAAATCAGTCCAGAAACAGATCTTGTATAAGGCCTCCTCATTGGTCGGCTCCTGCTCGAGGATCAGCTTCAGACAATCGAAGATCTTATCGAACTCCTCATAATCATCATAGACATCGGCTAATTCGAACAACAGCTCGATCCGCTCGTCCCCTTCGAAATGCATCAGCGCACTCTCCAGCAGGGACGCAGCCCGCTGAGGCTGATCCAGTGCCAGATAGGCATCTGTTTTCAATATGTATAGGTTAATATCCGAACTATCCAGCACCTCTACCTGCTCGAGAATGTCGAGTGCATCCTGGTAGCGCCGCGTTGCAATCATCAGATCTGCTTTCTTCACCATTAAGGCAGAAGAATAAGGATACTGCTCAATCCCCAGTTCAACCGCCTCGATCGCCTGTATCAAGTCCTCCGTGTCGTCAAAGTAGTCGATTATCCTCTCAAAGGCTTCCTCTTCCATAAAGGAATGTCGCCTGCCACTCTTCAAATCCTGATACTGCTTCAACAATTCCTTCATTTCTTCTCTATCCTGGTGGTATGGATTTTCTTGCATGTGTTAAAGGTTATTGTAAGTTACGGGATAAAAATATCTCTTCCGAAAATATTTCCGCTCCAAAAAGCCTCATTATCCGTTTTACCAGCTCCCCAATCCGGTCCGTCAATCCCGGCCCGTTTTTCGTCCATTCCCCCATTCCCCGCCCCTAAAATCCTGCTCACCCCCCAGGGGTAAAAATCTCCCGCAACTGGCAACCTTCAGCAACCCATTCCCGTATATATTATTAGTAATCACCGGCAAATCACCGATAAAAAACCTGCAAAGACCGACGATAATGTGTAACATTTTATAGGTCAGAGCGTTAAAGGTTTACTAAAATTTGTGATAAGCGGTTAAAAAATACCCAAATTTTTTTACTATCTTTGCTTTATAATGTTAAAACCAGCTACTATAAAATGGAGGAAATTGATGCGCAGAACGCTCGTCAGTACCCTGCTGATCGCAGTAGTTGGGCTTACATTCGCCAGTAAAGGCGGGGGCGGTGACAAGAATAAAGCAGGCAGCCTTCCCCTTAAAACAAACTTTACCCCCATCCGAACCACCAATGGCTTTACCCTGAAAGCAGGACCAGCCTATACCGGAAGCTATCTCCTGGGAGCGGAAAAGACTACAAATTACATCTCTTTCAATACGCTTATCACCTATCAGAAAGGCAACAGCACTTATATCCTGCCTTATCAATACAAAATGAACACCGCTGTCTATCTGCACAATAGCGGTAGCAACCTCCGTTTGCTCGACCTTCGTGTCAATCTGCACAAATAAGGTCTATCCTTCTTTTCCTACATCTTTTTAAGCCTATCCCCCTACATTCATCTTCTTGCTTTCCTCGTAATTCATTTCCCTGTATCCGGAATTCGGCAGATCAAACTTAGAAGCAGGAACAGGGTTTAAATTGATCCTGGACACCCGGTAATTGATCTTTACATTCCCATTGGTCAGCTCGTATTCCAAAGGCAACCCATCCAAAGCCCTGAACACCGGATCATATTGTCTGTTCTCCGGAATAATATCACGGGTATAATAAACAGAAATGACCATCCCCGAATGCGTCTGCCCCGTCGCCTTTACACATTTATAACCCGCAATATCCTTCGTCTCGCTCGTATTCTTATAAACAACCCCATCATACATCTGGTTCTTTTCCGCCCAGTTATCGGGATTCAGCCGGATCAGCAGCTTCTGCCCGCTCACCTCCTTCAGGATGACGGCAAAACCCGTGTTGGCATCAAAAATAGTGGTGGAAGAAAATAGCGAATTGGTCATCTCTGACCTGCTCTTATTGCCCTTGATGTAGATGGTATGAGTAGCATTCCCAATACCATCCGACTTGGCGCCCCCAATAGTAACGGAGTAATCATATATAAGGGTAAGCTCTGAGATCTTTTTCTGGGCCCGGACAGTGGACAATGACAAAAGACAGCTGCACACCAGCATAAGGGTCGTATAACGCGGATTTTTCATATAAAGTTATTGAGCCAATCCTATAAAAGTAACAAAGACTCATCAAACTTGCAAATAACCCGCGTTTCCGCTTATTTCTTCGGCTGGCTTCTCTTCTGAATTTCTTTCTGCTGTTCCTGCATCTGCTCCAGCCTCTCCTGCCATTTGGTCTTGGTCTTGGGCTTGCTCCTGTTCTCCTGCAATTTGGCAAGGATCTTTGCATGATCGATAATGTAATTCTGGATCACAAACTGCAGCGCCAGCGTGATAACGTTGGAGACGGTATAATACCAGGTCAGCGCAGAAGCCAACCGGTTGAAGACAAGTAACAGCACTACCGGCATGATATAAGGCATATACTTCATGGCCGGATTGCTCTGGTCAGGAGTCATGCTCATCCCATACAGGGAGATCAAAAAGCTGGTCAGGACAGCACATAAAGCAAAAAGACTGACGTGATCCCCATACCCCGGTATAGAAAATCCAAAATGAAGGATGGCATCATAGGTCGACAGATCATGTGACCACAGAAAAGATTCACCCCTCAACCCGATATTGGAATTAAAGAAGCTATACAACGCAAAGAATATCGGTATCTGCAACAATGCCGGTATACAGCCTCCCAAAGGATTTACACCCGCTTCGCGGAACAGCTTCATCTGCTCCATCCCCATCTGCTGCTGGTCACCCCCGACCTTCTTACGCATCGCCTCTATCTCCGGACGCAACGCCTTCATTTTGGCACCGCTGAGATAACTGCTATATACAAGAGGAGAAGTGATCAGCCGGATGAACAAGGTCAGCAACAGGATAGCAATCCCAAAGCTTGTTATATGCGACTTGAAGAAATTGAAGACCGGACGAATGATATAGACGTTCACCGGCCGGACAAATGAATACATGCCCCTTCCAAGATCAATGATATGCGTCATTCCGGGAGCCTGCTTGTCGAGAATATCAAAATCATTGGGGCCATAATACAGCTGGAAAGGCAGCGTAGCCGATGCCGCCGCAGGTATCTTCGTCTGCAGGCTTGCATCCACGCGGGATATCGTATTGGACGAATCGGCTGTCTCTTTCACCACATGAATCGAACCCGAACTAAAACTATTTTTTGCGATCAGCGTCGTATTAAAGAATTGCTGCGACAAAGACACCCATTGTACCGGCTTTTCAAAAGCCTTTTCCGTTCCCCGGAACATATAATCGAACTGGTTATCTTCATAATAGCCAATGCTTGCAATGCTCCGCTCAATAGTCACATTATTCTGCGTCTTCTCCAGGTTATTATGCCAGGCCAGATTAAAATTATTTTGAGTGAACAGCTTCTCCGGATTCCCGATATTGACATTCCAGCCGAGAGAATAATCATTCGCAGAAAGGACGAACTCATGCTCCAGCGACTCCCCCGAAGGTGTCGGCAAACGGAAACGAACAGTCTGGCTGCCATCTGCATTCTTCGTCACCTGCCCCGCCTCAAAATACAAGTCGGTTATCTGCGCAGATTGATTGGGAGCAGTGTTCACAGAATAGCTGATCCGATCGTCAGACCCTGGCTTTACCAGCCTGACCTGCGTACTGTCATAAGATTTGAACTTCTTCAGCTGTACATCTACCGGCTGCCCGCCTTTATTGCTGAATACGATCTTTACAAGATCATTCTCCAGCGTAACCAATTGTTCAACGCTTTTGAACGCCCTGTTGAACCCCGTTGTGTCGGCCGGAGTCTCCGCCGTAGCAGCAGTGGCTGTATCCTTCGCCTTCGCAGCTGCCGCCTTACGCGCATTTACAAGATTGATCGAATCCTGAGCCCGCCTTTGCTGGACCTCAAGCTCGTGGCTATTTTTTGTGGAAGTAAAAATGTAAGCGAAAAGTAAGACCCCCAACAGCACAAACCCAATTACCGTATTGCGATCCATTCCCATGATATTTTTTTTAGGAAGTGCAAATATAGCCCCCCCTCAGCACCCTGCCAAACAAATACCGCCCACTGCACGGCCAGCCACGGCAAAACTCACCATGCCGCCGGTGAACCAACTCCACACCCGCCGACAGGCCTAAATCATTTCCCGGCCGACAGGCCTAAATCATTTCACTCTGCAACAACGGATTCTTCACCGCACTCTTCGCCTCCGCAAACTCCTTCGCCGCCTTCACAAAATGAACAAAAATAGGCTGTGGATTCTCCACCGTACTCTTCAACTCAGGATGATACTGTACCCCAATAAAAAATGGATGATTTGGCAATTCGATTATCTCAACCAGCCCGCTTTCCGGGTTCGAACCGCTGGGAACCATTCCCGCCTGTTCAAACTGCCCGAGATACGCATTATTGAACTCCCAACGATGACGATGCCTTTCCGTTATCTCCGACCTGCCATCATAGATGACCGACGCCAGCGACCCCTCCTTCAAAGCACAGGGATAAGATCCCAGACGCATCGTACCACCCTTCGCCGTCACCTTCTTCTGCTCCTCCATCAGGTCTATCACCGGATGAGGTGTATGCACGTCCATTTCCGTAGAATGTGCATCCTTCAGCCCCAATACATTACGGGCATACTCGATCACCGCCATCTGCATTCCCAGACATATTCCAAAGAAAGGCAATTTATTCTCCCGGGCATATTTCACAGCAATGATCTTTCCCTCCACTCCACGATGACCAAAACCAGGCGCAACAAGCAATCCATCCAGGTTCCCCAGCTTCTCGGCTACATTCTCATCGGTGATGAACTCGCTGTGCACATTGACCACCTGGATCTTACACTCATTCATCGCACCAGCATGGACAAAAGACTCCAGGATCGACTTATACGCATCCTGCAGCTCGATATATTTTCCGATAAGCCCTATCGTAACCCTGCTCTTGGGATATTTCAGCTTATCGAGGAACTCTTTCCATTTCCCCAGCTCCGGCTCATGATAATTCGTGATATTCATCTTCTTCAGACAAATGACGTCCAGCTTCTCCCGCATCATCGTCAGCGGCACCTCATATATCGTAGGCATATCGGCCGCCTCTATCACCGCCTCTGGTTTTACATTACAAAACAAAGCGATCTTCTTACGGATATCCGGCGACAAAGGCTCTTCCGTCCGGCAAACAATGATATCCGGATGAACACCCTCCTGGCTTAATAACCGCACACTATGCTGAGTAGGCTTTGTTTTCAGCTCCTTGGCCGCCTTCAGATAAGGGATCAGCGTAAGATGTATCACCAGGCAATCCTCCTCCGGCATCTCCCATTGCAGCTGACGCACCGCTTCTATAAATGGCAATGACTCGATGTCCCCAACCGTACCACCCAGCTCCGTAATAATAATATCGTATTTGTTGCCCGCACCCAACAACAACATCCTCCTCTTTATCTCATCCGTGATATGCGGAACAACCTGGACCGTCTTTCCAAGATATGCACCCTCCCTTTCCTTATTGATCACCGTCTGATAGATCTTGCCCGTCGTCACATTATTGGCCTGGGATGTAAATATATTTAAGAACCGCTCGTAGTGACCAAGGTCCAGATCCGTCTCAGCACCATCCTCCGTCACAAAACATTCTCCATGCTCATACGGATTTAAAGTCCCCGGATCTACATTGATATACGGATCAAACTTCTGAATGGTTACCCTTAGTCCTCTGGCCTGCAACAACTTGGCGAGCGAAGCCGCTATAATTCCTTTCCCCAGCGAAGAGGTTACACCACCTGTAACAAAAATATACTTAGCCATATAATGGTCAATTAATTTATTATTAAATGCGTTGTTGTGTTGTTGGCGACAGGCGAAAAACAATAACTTAGCATCATCGGTCCCGCTCTTCAAGTCTCAATAAGACGCTTGGCCTCGGCTCATTAACATGGGAGCCAGGGCCGCTAGTTTGACCTGCCGAAAAGTGATAGATAAAAAATTCCCAGGAGGTCATGCAAAGTTACATCAAAATATAGTCCCGGAAAAATACGTGTGGATAAAAAACAAAGCCAGCTATATAGCTGGCCTCGAATATCATTTCTGTTACATAGTTGGAATTTTCTACTTGAACACTGCCAGGGAATACGTCGACTTCGACCTGGATTCCGGCTGCTCCGAATTTACGTTTTTGGAAAGCTCTTTGCCGGCAGACTTGTGATTCAACTTAACAGCATGCAGGACAGTGATTGACGCGATCTCAAGAACTAACACAAGCGCTGTAAGGGTTTTTCCTTTCTTCATGGTATAAATGGATTGGATTTACGGTTTTTCTTTGGTACTGGATTTGATTTTTAGCCCTTCCGGACAACTACTCAAAAATGCCTTTGTCTTTTCGGGCGCAAAATACATCCTGTGGACTTGAAACGCAAGATAATACCTCTTTATTTTCCCCGCAACGTAGAAATCGGGCACTTTTTCTGGGAGCTTTACGAGTTTTTTTCCCCATAGACGCCAACCTTAACCTGCTAGCAATCACTTATATATATAATAAATAACAATTCATTTCCAGAGGATTTTTTTGCTATTTTGTAGCCATATCCAATTCCAACTATGAAAACAAGCATTCTTGTAGCCTGTCCCCTTTTCTTATATCTGTTCGCCCCGGCCCAGGTCAAACCACCCTCTCTTTCTGCCTTACCCGCAGTAACTATCCGGCTAAATCAGGATGCTTCCACACAAAATAATACCAATAGCCTTTTTAATCATTTTGAGGTCATCGACCAACGCCCCGACACCGGTAGGATAGGCCTCCATATTAATAAAGGTGCCGCCGGTCATGCCCGCGACCGCCAGCTGGTCTTTCCCCGACCGGCAGCTACAGAGATAGCGGATTGGCTAAACCAGCATTTTGCCCGGCCCGACGCCCCATACACCGGTCTCATCGTCCTGCGAACCCTCTGGCTCTCAGACGCCAACTACCCCCTGGAAGACCTGATGCGGGATCCTCAGAAACAACAGGAAAGGACCCATATCCGTCTCAAAGCCGAAGTCTATGCGGGCAAAGACAGCAACTATATACCCGTTTTTCGCTTCGACACCCTGTCCTATACTGTAAAGGCAGTCTATTCCATCCATAGCCCTTATTCCAGTTGGGAAAGAGACCTGGCAGACATCCTCGGCGATCTGGCCGACAGCGCGTCCAACCTGACCGGCCAAAAGCAATCCTACAGCCGGCAGATCCCCCTCACCGCTATCCACCAATTCAACCAATCCCGTTTTGCTTCACCCATCGACAGCAATTCCGATCTCACCCGGGGAGTATATGCCAGCTTTGAAGAGTTTAAAAATAACAGCCCTTCCATCCGGAATTTTGAGATTAAAACAGCAGGACCTAATCTCCTGCTTTATATAAAGGAATCCAACGGCAGATCATATTATTCCCATGATGCCTGGGGATACTGCGATGGGAAAAATATATTTATTATGAGAGATGGAGCATTGCGCTCTGCATGGAAAGAAGGTAAGGCTTTTTATTTTTCTGCATCCGGCACAACCACGTCTATTTCATCAAACACAACCCCTTCTGGTCACAGCCGTTATATCTATACCATCGACATGGACACGGGATCGATCTATTAATCCTTCGCTATCTTATCGTAGCTGGCGACCAAACCCTTTATCAAAGAAGAGCTGAAACCCCGGTGTTCCATCTCATTCAATCCGGCAATCGTACATCCCTTGGGCGTCGTCACCTTGTCGATCTCCTGTTCCGGATGCGAACCCTTTTTCAACAATAGCTCCGCCGCCCCCTTCACCGTCTGGGCAGCGATCAGGTTGGCCGTGGCCGCATCAAAACCGATCTCGATACCACCCTGGATATTGGCCCTTATATACCGCATGGCAAACGCCGTCCCGCAAGCCCCCAGCACCGTCGCCGCATCCATCAGCTTCTCATCGATCCTGACCACACTACCCAGCTGATCAAAAATATCCATGACATACTGAAGCTGGTCCTCCGGCGTATTCCGGGAAGCCGCAACACAGGTCATGCTTTCCTGGATGGCTATCGCCGTATTCGGCATCGCACGAACGACAGGGACCTTATTGCCCAGGTAACCTGCGATCTGGTCTATGACTATTCCCGTTACCACGGAGACCAGTAGCTGCCCATCTTTGAACTCGCCCTTTAAAGACGACAAAATATCATTTACCTGGAATGGCTTTACAGCCAGAATTACCAGATCGGCATATCGAACAGCATCCTCATTCTTATCGCTGACCAGCACCCCCTTTCTCTCCAGGTGATTCAGGGTCTGTATATTCCTTTTGGTAATAAGAATGTGTTTGGGAGAGACAAATCCACTTTGTATCAATCCCTCGGCAATGGCCGTCCCCAAATTGCCGCCCCCGATGATGCCGATCTTCTTATTCATAAAACTTTCCTTTTGACAAATAATTCCGGACATAATCGTCCACCCCATCCTCAAGCGAATAAAAGTCATCTCCATAACCCGCCTTCCGCAGCTTCTCCATCTTCGCCTCCGTGAAATACTGATATTTATCACGGATGTCCTCCGGCATGTCGATATAGTGAATATTGGCCGGCTGATCAAGCCCCGCATACGTGGCCTTTACCAGGTCTTCAAAAGACCTTGCCTTTCCGGTTCCAAGATTATAAATACCCGACTCCGGACGTGCTTCCATCAACCAGTAACAAACCTTGATCACATCCTTGACGTAAACAAAATCCCTCAGCTGCTGACCGTCCTTAAAGTCCGGCCGATGTGACCTGAACAGCTTTACAACCCCATCCCTCTTTATCTGATGAAAAGAATGAAAGATCACGCTCGCCATCCTCGCCTTATGATATTCATTCGGGCCATAAACATTAAAGAACTTCAACCCCGCCCAAAAAGGCGGAGCTCCCGCCTGCGCCAAAGCCCATTTATCGAACTCATTCTTGGAAACCCCATACGGATTCAATGGCTTCAGCTCCTTCTCCAATCCATGACGGTCATCATACCCCTTCTCGCCCGCACCATAAGTCGCAGCCGAAGACGCATAGACCAGGCCGATACCCCTTGCCGTACAATATGCCCATATCTTTTTGGAATATTCGACATTGAGATGCTCGTGTATGGCATAATCAAATTCAGTCGTATCTGTCCTCGCGCCAATGTGAAATACAAACCCTATCCGGGGTTGCTTCTCCTCCAGCCAATCAAAAAAAGATTCCCTTTCCACCTGGAAAGAAAATTCCTTCCCTTCCAGATTAGGGACCTTCTCCGCCTCTCCAAACTCATCCACCAGGATCAGGTTGCTGACCCCCTGCTGATTGAGATAACCCGTAAGACAGCTGCCGACAAACCCGGCTGCGCCGGTAACTACGATATATTCTTTGGATGCCATATTTAATCCATTTCTACCAGCCTGGCCATATAGTTCTCCAGGCTATGATCATATTTATCCTTCCATTCGGCGACAGCTCCCCACTCCATACCATCCACCTCGAAACTTCCTCCTGTGACAAAACCCAGTTCCGTAGCCGGGAAATTCCCCAATGCTTTTTTAAAGGCCTCCACAGACGCAGGAGCGACACTCACCACCACCCTGCTCTGCGACTCCCCAAACCAATACGCATCCTTACGGATCTTCGCATCGGACGCGACTACATCAAAGCCAAGCCCCCGCGGGAACGCCGACTCCGCCAGCGTGACAAAAAGCCCGCCTTCGCTGACATCATGAGCGCTGCGGACCAGCTTCTTTTGGATCAGTTCCGCTACCTTCTGCTGCAACCGCGCTTCCTCTTCAATGTCGAAATGAGGCGCCGGGCTGAACTCTATCTTCTTTATCTTATGCAAATACTCCGAAGAGTTGATATCGTCATTGCTAACCCCAAGCAGGAAAAGCAGGTCGCCTTCCTCTTTAAAGTCCAGGGTCATCTTATCCTTCACGCTTTCCAGCAACCCTACCATCCCGATCGTTGGTGTCGGATAGACGGCGCCGTCAGGGTTCTGATTGTAAAAGCTGACATTCCCGCCCGTAACAGGAGTGTCGAACCGACGACAGGCATCACCCATCCCCTTGATGGCGTTTACAAACTGGAAATAGACACCCGGATCATAAGGATTCCCAAAATTCAGACAGTTAGTCACCCCCAACGGTTGCCCGCCGCTGACCACGATATTACGAGCAGCTTCCGCTACGGCGATCATTGCCCCTTTATAAGGATCTGCGTAGACATAACGGCTATTACAATCCGTAGTTACAGCCAAAGCCTTCCCCCCGGTTCCCTTGGCCAGCACAACAGCCGCATCGCTGGGTTCATTCGTAGAAGAATTTGCCGCGCCAACCGTGCTGTCATATTGAACAGCTACCCATTTCTTGGAAGCGATATTCGGCAGCGAGATCAGCTGCTCCGCTACTTCCCGCAGATCATCCGGCACCTCTACTGAAGCCGGATCAAAAGCCTTCACCTTCGCCAGGTAAGCCGGCTCGCTGTACGGCCGGTCATACTGCGGAGCGCCACCGCCCAACACCAGCTCATAGGCAGGAATCTCAGCTTCCAGCGTTCCATTCATATAGAATTTCAGCAAGCCGTCGCCCGTGACCTCCCCGATCGTGGCGGCAGGCAGATCCCATTTTTCAAATACTTTTATGACATCTGCTTCTTTTCCTTTTTCTACAACCATCAGCATCCGCTCCTGGCTTTCACTGAGCAGCAGCTCCCAGGCCTTCATGTCCTTCTGACGGACAGGTACCTTATCCAGGTCGATCCGCATCCCGGCTTCTCCCTTGGCACTCATCTCCGCAGTAGAGCAAATGATCCCCGCTGCACCCATATCCTGCATGCCGACGACTGCACCCGTCTTTATCACTTCCAGGCAAGCTTCAAGCAGCTTCTTTTCCTGGAACGGATCGCCCACCTGGACGGCCGGTAATTCCTTCGTACTTTCCCCCGTGATATTGGCCGATGCAAAAGAGGCCCCGCCGATACCATCCTTACCAGTGGCGCTGCCTACAAATATCACCGGGTTGCCAACACCCGTAGCCGTTGCAGATATCGTCTCCCCATTCTTCAAAATACCTACGCTCATCGCATTCACCAGGGGATTCGTATGATAACAATCTTCGAAATAGATCTCTCCGCCTACCGTCGGCACACCAAAACAGTTCCCATAATGCCCGATGCCATGGACAACCCCCGAAAGAAGATGTTGTGTTTTGGCAGCCGCAATATTGCCAAACCGGAGAGAATTGAGGGACGCAATAGGCCTCGCCCCCATCGTAAAAATATCCCGGTGTATACCACCCACCCCCGTAGCCGCCCCCTGAAAAGGTTCAAGAGCAGAAGGGTGATTATGCGATTCTATCTTAAATACGACCCCATGCCCATTGCCGATATCCATTAAACCGGCATTCTCTTCCCCGGCCTTTACAAGCATTTTCTTGCCCTCCCGGGGTAGCGTTTTGAGCCACTTGATCGAATTCTTATAGCTGCAGTGCTCGCTCCACATGGCGCTAAAAGCACATAATTCCGTGAAATTAGGAGTACGCCCGAGTTTTTGTTTGATCGATTCAAATTCCTCTGCTGTAAGACGGAGTTGTTCGGCTGTTTTTACGCTTATTTCCATAATTATTTCAAAGCGCAAAAGTACGAACCCCATCCCAATCTTTCTGCTTAAACCATCCTAATATTTCCACCCCTCCCATTATTTTAAGATTTTCAGTAGGTTTGCTGCCCATGGCGGCAAACCAAAAGATTGCGTTTGTAGCGAATACCAGCTGGAGTATCTACAAATTCAGGCTATATCTTATTGAGAAATTGACCAAAAAAGGGTTTACCATCTTTGTGCTGGCACCCCGTGACCCCTATACAGCCAAATTCGAATCTCTTCCAGGACTGACCTACATAGAATTACAACATTTTAAAGGGAAAAGCATCTCCCCCCTCGGAGACATTCTCCTTTACAGGGAGCTGCTTCATCACTACCGTACCATCCGGCCGGACCTGGTCTTTCATTACACGATAAAAGCCAATCTTTTCGGCACCCGGGCCGCAGCCCGCGCCGGAATTCCCTCTGTCAGCGTTATCACCGGGTTGGGATATGCCTTTGCCGGAAATGGATGGCTGCAGGCCGTCGCCAAATTCCTATACAAAAAGGAGCTGCGCAACAGCCGGGAAGTCTGGTTCCTCAACGAGGACGACCGCCATATCTTTACCAGCCGGCAGCTTATCCGCCCGGAAAAGACCTTTCTGTTGCCCGGAGAAGGAGTAGATACACAGACCTTTTACCCTGCTCCCTATACACCAAAAAAAGAGGTCACCTTTTTGCTGATCGGCCGTCTTATCCGCCACAAAGGGATTTACGAGTTTATACAGGCGATCCAACTTCTAAAACAACAGGGCCTAGCCATCCGTTGCCAGCTCCTCGGTTTCTTCGATGACAAAAATCCGGTAGCGATCCCCCGGCACGAAATAGAAGAATGGTCTGGCACCGGCCTGCTCACCTACCTCGGACATACCGACAAGGTGGCTCCGTTTATCGAACAGGCCGATTGCATCGTCTTACCCTCCTGGCGGGAAGGCCTGCCCCTTAGCCTCCTGGAAGGCGCAAGCATGTGTAAGGCCCTCATCGCAACAGATACACCCGGTTGCCGCGCCCTGATCGATGAAGCTGTCAACGGTTATCTTTGCCGGGAAAAGGACGCCGCTGACCTCGCCAAAAAAATGGCCGTTTATTACCACCTCCCCGCTGAGGCTAAGACAAAAATGGGCCTGGCAGGCAGGGAAAAGGTCTTATCTGCCTTTACCCGGGAAAAAGTAGCGGCGATCTATCTGGAAAAGATCAACTTATTCAGGCTTACCAGTAACGAATATTAAAACATGCATATACTGCTGTTTATCATTTATGGCCTCTTATGCATCTATGGGATACTAAAAATTCCATTCATCCGCAACAGTGGCATCCGGCCGGTATTTCTCCTGCTCTTCTTTGGCCTGCACGTCGGGACAGGCCTTTTACATAATGTAATAGCCTATCGCTATTATCCGGAACATGGTGATATCTGGAACTTCTATCAGTGGAGCCTTCTGGCCCGCCACCGGCTGATCTTTGATCATGCGCTCTTTCTGTCGGACAACGACACCTGGGCACATATCACACACAATGGCATCGTATGGATTTACATGATCCTCAATACTATCACCCTCGATAGCATGATCGTCAACACCCTGCTCTTTTCCTTTCCGGTATTCCTGGGGAACATCGCCCTGTTCAGACTCTTCCGCCGTCGTTTCCCCAATGCCACCCTCGCCACGATCACTGTCTTTTGCCTTCCCTCCACCCTGTTCTGGACGGCCTGCATCCATCGTGAAGCCGTGCTTTATATGTTGCTGGGTTTTCTTTTATATTCCTTCGACCGCCTGCTTACCCCTAACGCACCTCCCCGTAAACATTTTATCATTTTTCTTATTTCCCTCCTCCTTATTCTCTATTTCCGCTTCTCCATCCTCCTCTCCCTGCTCCCGGCCCTGGCCGCCTGGCTGATAGCCCAACGCCGCTGGCCCCGGTCCCGTCTCCTGGTGACCTCCGGCGCCATCCTTACGCTCCTGCTTATTTCAATTTTTATTTTCCCCAACTTTTATACCTCGGTCGCCGGATCCATCACAGCCCGACAACAGGAGTTCGCTGCTCTCGAAGGCCACTCCCGCCTCTCCCTTCCTCTAATGACCGGTACCTGGCCCAGTATAATAAAAACAATACCCTACGCCATCCGTAATGGACTTTTCGAACCCCTCCCCGGCTCCGGCGGCCAGCTCATCTACCTCGCCTTCTCCTTCGAACTACTAATCATCTGGCTCATAATAATTGCAGCCCTCCTCCTCACCCTACCCGACCCACCAAAACCATTCCCCCTCTTCTGCGCGATCTTCACCCTCTCCGGTCTCATAATCATAGGCGCCACAGTCCCCTTCGCCGGAACCATCGTCCGCTACCGCAGCCTCTTCCTCCCCTTCCTCCTCGCCCCCGCCCTCGCCAAACTACACACAATCCGTCTCATCGGCCGCCTCGACAACTGGCTTTCCCTGCTCCTGACCCGCATCCCCAAACCCGGTCAAACCCCTCCTTCATATTAAAAATCCCCGCATATCATATCAGCCATAGATTATAAATATTTAATATAGTCAAAAACATTGCAAGCATTAGAACCAAAACAGGATAAATCTCGTTTTTTTTAGTTTTTTTGTTGTAAATTTTCCATTTTTACCTGCGAAAGGCCAAAAATTTGTTTTATATCCCTCAATTCATTTAGTTTCGCTAAAATTTTGAAGCATGTCCTCATTAAGATTTAAAGCCATTGATAATTTGACTACTACCACAGACGGCCAAATTCCTGGCGCGGCCAAAATTACCGCCATCTTCGGCGAGAACGTTTTCACAATGAAAACTGCACGGGAATTTTTAAGTGATGAAGCGTATAAAAGCCTTGTAGCCTCTATAAAGGGCGGCAAGAAAATTGATCGTGCCGTAGCCAATCAGATAGGTTCCGGTCTGCGTCAATGGGCTGAGGCAAAAGGCGTCACCCACTTCACGCACTGGTTCCAGCCACTGACTGGTACAACTGCTGAAAAGCATGATTCTTTTTTTACGATAAAAAGCGATGGCACTCCCATCGAAGAGTTTGACGGCGCAGCCCTGATCCAACAGGAGCCTGATGCTTCTTCCTTCCCAAGCGGTGGACTTCGCGCCACTTTCGAGGCCCGCGGTTATACAGCATGGGACCCTTCTTCTCCTGCATTCGTCATGGAGATCGGAGCCGGCAAAACACTTTGTATCCCGACTATCTTCGTCTCCTATACCGGTGAATCCCTGGACTACAAAGCCCCTTTGCTAAAGGCGCTGGTTGCCCTGGATAAGGCTGCCGTCGACGTTTGCCACTACTTCGATAAGAATGTAAGCAAGGTCACCGCAACACTCGGATGGGAACAGGAATATTTTGTAGTCGATGAGGGTCTGTTCAATGCCCGTCCTGACCTGGTGATGAGCGGCCGCACAGTGTTCGGTCACGCTCCTGCCAAAGGCCAGCAGCTGGAAGACCACTACTTCGGCAGCATCCCCGAAAGAGTCTATGCCTTCATGCGCGATTACGAAAACGAATCTTATAAGCTGGGCATTCCCCTCCGTACCCGTCACAATGAAGTGGCTCCCGCACAGTTCGAGTGCGCACCTATCTTCGAAGAAGTTAGCGTTGCAGTAGACCACAACATCCTGCTGATGGACATCATGGACCGCGTTGCCCGCCGCCATAAGCTGCGTGTACTCCTCCACGAAAAACCTTTCGCAGGCATCAATGGTAGCGGTAAGCACAACAACTGGAGCATGGCTACCGACACCGGTGTCAACTTGCTTGCTCCCGGAAAAACGCCGAAGACCAACCTCATGTTCCTGACCTTCTTTGTCAATACGATCAAGGCCGTTCATGACTACGCTGACATCATGCGTTCTTCCATCGCCGGTGCCGGCAATGACTTCCGTCTTGGCGCAAACGAAGCTCCTCCTGCTATTATCTCTGTCTTCATCGGCGAATACCTGAGCAAGGTTCTTGCCGACGTAAAAGAAAGAGTAGGTGATAAATTCGACGAGCAGGACGAAGCCATCCTGAAGCTCGATCTGCACAGAAGCATTCCCGAGCTCTTACTTGATAATACTGACCGTAACAGAACTTCACCTTTTGCCTTCACTGGTAATAAATTCGAGTTCCGCGCCGTAGGCTCCAGCGCCAATTGCGCCAATGCTATGATCGCCGTCAACAGCATCATGGCCGAAACGCTAAAGAAGTTTAAGAAAGACGTAGACGGCTTTATCGAAAAAGGTGATAAGAAAGAAATAGCCATCATGCACGTCATCCGCGAGTACATCGTGGGCAGCGAGAAAGTGCTTTTCGAAGGCGACGGCTACAGCGACGAATGGCATCATGAAGCCGAAAGACGCGGCCTGCCCAATGTCCGGACAACCCCGCTTGCTCTCGATGCAATGGTTACCGAAAAGGCAAAACACCTCTTCGAAAGCAATGGCGTCTACACTCACATCGAACTGGAAGCCCGCCACGAGATCGAGCTGGAAAAATACATCAAACACGTCCAGATCGAAGCCCGTATCATGGGTGAGCTGGCTACCAGCCATGTTCTGCCACCAGCTATCAAGTACCAGAATACCCTGATCCAGAACATCAAGGGTCTGAAAGAGCTGGGACTGAAAGAAAGCGCTTACTCCAACCAGCAGCTGATCCTCGAACAGATCTCCGAGCACATCGGTAAAGTAAGCGAGCTCGTAGCAAAAATGATCGAAGCCCGGAAAATAGCCAACGCTATGACCGACACCCGCACCAAGGCTATCGCCTACAACAGCCAGGTGAAGGAACCTTTCTTCGACCAGATCCGCTACCACGTTGATAAGCTCGAATTGCTCGTCGACGACAAAGAGTGGGTCCTTTCAAAATACCGCGAGATCCTCTTCCTGCGCTAATCACAACCCTCAATACAAAGGCCCGTCAAAAAACGGGCCTTTTTTTATTTCATTTCCATTCTTTCTTTCACCCATTTCTTCGCGATCTCCAGCTGCTGCGGCATCGTCAGATGCGAATTATCCAGCACGATCGCATCATCCGCCTTCCTCAGCGGGCTCACCTCCCGGTGCGAATCGATATAATCCCGCATCGACAAATTGTGCCTCACCTCTTCCAGCGTGATATTGGGATTCTTTTCATACAGCTCCCTGAACCGCCGCTTAACCCGGATCTCCTCATCCGCCGTCATAAAGATCTTCAGCTCGGCCTTAGGGAACACCGTTGTGCCGATATCCCTGCCATCCATCACGATCCCCTTCTTCCGCCCCATCTCCTGCTGTTTGGCCACGGCAAACGCCCTTACAGCCTTTATAGCCGCCACCTCGCTCACCTTCTCGGCGATCACCAGGTCCCGGATCACATACTCCACGTTCTCGCCGTTAAGATACATCTCCGTCTGCCCGTTCTTGTGATTGGTCATGAACTCCATGGTAATGGCGTTCAGGGCCTGGTCGACAACGGCCGCATTCGTCCAGTCAGCATGATTCCGGAGGAAATACAGGGTGATAGCCCGGTACATCGCGCCACTATCGATGTAGACATAATGTAGCTCCCGCGCCAGCTGTTTTGCCAGTGTACTCTTCCCACAGGACGACCAGCCATCAATGGTTATAATTATCTTTTCCATTCAGTTACAAAAGTGCATAAAAAAATGGCCGCCGCAAACAGAAAATTAGCGACGGCCATTTTTTATCAAATGTCTTGGCAAGGCTCCGCCCTGCATGGGAAAAGCCACCCAAATGGATGGCTTCTCTCTTTTTTGTATAATGAACAAATGTTCTCTGTTTGCTTATGCTTCAGATTTCTCTTTCGCCTTCTCCTTCAGGGTAAACCTGATCTTCGAATTCTCCTTATCCAGGTCGGCGATCAATACATCCCCATTCTTGATGTTCATATTCAGTATCTCCTCAGCTAAAGGATCTTCCAGGTATTTCTGGATGGCCCTGTGCAGCGGACGGGCCCCGAACTGCTGATCGTACCCCTTATCCGCGATGAAGTTCTTCGCATCATCCGTCAGCTCAAGGGTAAAGCCCAGGTTGTTAAGCCGTTTCAACACACCCTTCATCAGGATATCGATGATCTGGAAGATATGCGTCTTGTCCAGCGAATTAAAGATCACGATATCGTCGATCCTGTTCAGGAATTCAGGACTGAAAGTGCGTTTCAGCGCTTTTTCAATGACGGCCTTATTGTTCTCATCAGCATTCTGGGTGCGGGCCGCAGTAGCAAATCCTACCCCGTCTCCGAAATCCTTCAGCTGACGTACACCAATATTGGAGGTCATGATGATCAGCGTATTCTTGAAATCTACTTTACGACCCAATCCATCCGTCAGCTGTCCATCGTCCAGCACCTGCAGCAGGATATTATAGATATCCGGGTGGGCCTTTTCAATTTCATCCAGCAGGATCACAGAATAAGGCTTGCGACGAACTCGTTCCGTCAGCTGACCGCCTTCTTCGTAACCTACATATCCCGGAGGAGCGCCGATCAGACGGCTTACCGTGAACTTCTCCATGTATTCGCTCATATCGATCCGGATCAGCGATTCTTCCGAGTCGAACATGTAACGGGCAAGTGCCCTGGCCAATTCCGTCTTACCAACCCCTGTAGGGCCGAGGAATATAAAGGTGCCTATCGGCTTCTTTGGATCTTTTAACCCTACCCGGTTACGCTGGATAGCTTTTACAACCTTGGTGATCGCATCGTCCTGGCCTACCACCATGCCGCGCATGTCGATGGACATATTCCTCAACTTCTCAGTCTCGGCCTGTACCATCCGCTTAACAGGGATCCCGGTCATCATGCTGACCACCTCAGCGATATTTTCTTCGTCGATAGGATAACGCTTGTGCTTGCTTTCTTCTTCCCATTCGGCCTTGGCTTTTTCCAGCTCTTCCTGCAGACGTTTTTCCGTGTCCCTGAGCGAAGCCGCCTCTTCGAACTTCTGGCTTTTTACCACCTTGTTCTTCTCATTCTTCACGTCTTCGATCTTCTTCTCAAGCTCCACGATGTTCTGAGGAACATTGATGTTTTTAAGGTGTACCCTTGCACCTACCTCATCCAGCACGTCGATAGCCTTGTCCGGTAAAAGCCGGTCCGTCATGTATCGGTCGCTCAGCTTGACGCAGGCGTCGATAGCATCGTCAGAGTAAGTGACGTTATGGTAATCTTCGTATTTGGACTTGATATTGTTCAGGATCTGGATGGTCTCGTCCACGCTTGGGGGGTCAACCATGACCTTTTGAAAACGTCTGTCAAGAGCACCATCCTTCTCGATATACATACGGTACTCATCCAGCGTAGAGGCGCCAATGCACTGGAGCTCTCCACGTGCCAGGGCCGGCTTGAAGATGTTCGACGCGTCGAGCGAACCGCTGGCGCCACCCGCACCGACGATCGTGTGGATCTCATCGATGAAGAGGATAACGTCCCTGTTCTTTTCCAGTTCGTTCATGATGGCCTTCATTCTTTCTTCGAACTGACCCCGATATTTGGTCCCGGCAACCAGCGCAGCAAGATCCAGGGAGATCACACGCTTGTCGAACAACACACGCGATACCTTCCTTTGAACGATCCGGAGGGCCAGGCCTTCCACGATCGCCGTCTTACCCACACCAGGCTCACCGATGAGAATAGGATTGTTCTTCTTACGGCGGGACAGGATCTGCGAGACCCTTTCGATCTCTTCCTCCCGGCCTACGATGGGGTCCAAAGCCCCCATTTCCGCCAGTCGGGTGATATCCCGGCCAAAATTGTCCAATACCGGTGTTTTACTTTTGGCGTTCCCGGCAGAACGCGCCTTCTGTTGAGAGTATTTCTTTTCCTCATCAAAATCATCATCATTCTCCTCTGCATACTCGCTGCGAACGTCATTGCTTTTCACAACGCCAAGTTCGTTTCTAAATAAGTCGTAGTCCACGTCAAATTGATTTAAGATTTGAGTAGCAATGTTTTCTTTGTTCTTCAGGATGGAGAGCATCAGGTGTTCAGTCTCTACCGTAGGGCTTTTCAGGGCTTTGGCTTCCAGAACGGTCACTCGTATCACTTTCTCCGCCTGTTTTGTCAGGGGAAGACTATTGATATTAGCTATATTTTTACCGGTCTTATCCTTTACTGCCATTTCCACTTCCTTCCGTAATTCATACAGGTCCACATTGAAACTCTTCAAAATGCGGACAGCTGTATTATCACCCTCCCGGATCAACCCCAGCAATAAGTGCTCCGTACCGATAAAATCGTTCCCCAGTCGCAAAGCTTCCTCCCTGCTGAACGATATAATCTCCTTTACCTGGGCTGAAAAATTATTATCCATTTTTAAGTTATTGAGCTTTATACAATAATAACGAATATTTTTGACTTCTGTTTCCGCCACTTTATTAACGGCCGTTAATAATCTTTAAGTGTATATGCAAGTCAAAATTGATACCAGAGAAAAATTTCATGCCATTAGTATCCAGGAATCGACTATTGCTGCTAATATGACAGAAGAACTGGAGTTATGTCTGTTACCTTTCCTCGAAAAAGACGTTAAAAACGTGGTTCTCATACTAAAAGACATCGCTGACGTGGACGATGCTGCTGCGGAATGCCTGGTAAAGATCCAGCAGGCCTTCTATGACAACAGCGCCTCCTTTGTCATTTGCGAGCTGACCCCAGCCGTCGAAAAAAGCCTGGAAGACAATGGTCTTCTGGAGATGATGAACGTGACACCCACCGAAAGTGAGGCCTGGGACATCATACACCTGGAAGAGGTGGAAAGGGAAATGCTCAACGACCCCGAAGGCTAGCCGCGCCGTAGGCCGCAATTCCGCCCAAATCCCGACCAGCACCCACCGGCCGCCACCCAACCATGTCCCGCCGCCACCAAACCATGTCCCACCGTCACCCAACCATGTCCCACCGTCACCCAACCATGTCCCACCGTCACCCAACCATGTCCCACCGTCACCCAACCATGTC